>Ga0194110_10002840_pt1 | contig 21772 bp, 18 predicted proteins | sample TA2Kig1200mmetaG_FD_146192 | JGI IMG/M metagenome (GOLD analysis project Ga0194110, IMG submission 146192) | Freshwater microbial communities from Lake Tanganyika, Tanzania - TA2015032 Kigoma Deep Cast 1200m | ecosystem: Environmental > Aquatic > Freshwater > Lake | place: Tanzania: Lake...
AAGAACGTGGTGGTGATTGGCGTAAGCCTCGATGAGTCGAAGGACGACATGGACAAGTTCCTTAAGCGCAGCAAGACGGAGTTCCCGATCCTCCGTGACGCCAAGGGGAAGCTCGCCGAGAAGCTGTCGGTGCAGTCGATCCCTTCGTCCTTCGTGATCTCGCCCGATGGCAAGATCCAGTCGATCCACGTTGGTTTCGGTGGTGAGAAGACCAAGAAGGCCTACATCGCCGACATCGAGAAGGCTCTGGCCAAGAAGTAGTCGTCGCAGGGCCCTCCACCCCGGTCACCCGATGTCCCGTCACCGCTCCCTTCTGACACTCTGCCTGCTGTCGCTCCTGGCGACGGGCTGCGCCCGCGTAAAGCCGTGGCAGCGGGGCACCTTGGCGGATCCCCTCATGAACCGAGGGCGGGATCCGATGGGGTTGGCCTATTCGGAGCACATGTACTTCAGCCGTGAGGGCACCCACGGCGGGGCGGGCGTGGGTGGGGGCGGTTGCGGCTGCAACTGAACCTCGGCGGGTGTTGTTTGTTGGACTCCTGGACTTGTGGCGGAGGTTGATCGGTCCGGGATCCGTCGGAGAGCCAGCCGATGGGCCGAGTCAGTTGACCGTCTCGATCTTCACCGTGTGCGTGACGGGGACGAGTGCCTCCCGGATGGCGGCAGCCAAGGGGGCACGGGCCTTCTCGGTCAGGGCCACGGTGGCCTCCATGTCCGCCCGGCCTTCCTCGCCGTGGAAGAGGCTCTTGATCTGCTTCGTCTCGTAGTTCTGCTTGTTCCCGACCGCCTCATCGAGGCGCTTGAACGCATCGTCGAACGGGGTCTTGGCAAACTGCGTCGGCAGCAGGATGCCCTCCGCGAGTTCCTTGCCGGAGAACGTCTTCGTCTCAGGACCCCAGGTGACCTTGTACTCCTTGGCGGGCGCGTTCTTCACGACCAGGCGCAGCCGGTTGAAGCGGGAATTGAAGTCGGTCAGAGCCATTCCGGAGCGGATCGAGTTGTCGTCGGAGAGCTCCCCGGCCGGTGCGCAGAACGGATAGCGCCCACTCTTCAAGGTCAGCTGACCGTCGGTGAAGGCCACGACCTCGTGTCCACCGGTCGCGGAGGATTTGCCCTTTCCTAGATCGACCGTCAACGTCCCGAGGTCACCCTCGACACCGAGCGCCTGGAGGAATGCCGTCGCCATCACGACCTGTCCCGCCCAGCCGGGATGCACGGCGTCCTTGCCGGCGATGGCGTAGTTCTCACCGAACTGATTCGTGGCCTTCCAACCCAGCGTGAGCATCGGCCAGAAGACGTCGGCAAAGGCCACCTGTTCCTGCTGGGCGATCTCGATGTCGATGTTCCGCAGCTCGCACAGGTTCAGGTTCATCGCTTCGGAACCCGTATTGCTCCACGGAATCTTGGAACCGACGCAGCCGGGAGATCCGAGGACGAAGCGGGCGCCAGCGGCCTTGAAGGCCTTCACGATGGCGAGCTGGTTCTTGCGGTACCACTTGCCGTTCGCCGCATCGTACGGACGGTATTTGTGGTCGTTCATGCCGTAGCAGGTCGTCGCGATCGTCGGCTTGAAGCGGAGCGCATCGTTGACCATGCGGTTCTTGAACCCCTCCGCCGTCTCCCCACCCCAGCCGTATTGGCGGACGGTGACCTTCAGCTCCGGGAGGCACGCGGTGAGGTAGGTCTCCAGGATCCTCGAGTACATCTTCTGCTCGGTAATCGAGTCGCCGATGATGGCCAACCGGTCGTTCTCGCGGAGGAGGAGCCCTTGTGTGGGAGGCGCCTTCCTGGGGTTGAACTTGGCGAAGACCGCGGCATCGGGCTTGGGCTCGAAATCCTGGGCACCGACAACAAGCGAGAGGGCGACGATCGAGACAAGACGCAACAGGGGAGTCATGGGATGACGGTGACGGTGGACGAGGAGCCGGGTCAAGCGGGTGGGCTCGAAGTCCGGGGAGGCCAGTCCGGGGCCAGGTCCTTTGAAGGGCGCGGACTAGTTCACGGGGAGAACGGAGCTCCATTGTCCCCGCCTTTCGCGCAATCAGGAGGTGTGCGGTCTCCAGACCAGGTCCCGGGTGTCGAGAACGAAGCCTTGGCTGTTGTCGACGCTATGCTCTTCGCCTCCTTCCCAGGTCAGCACCTCGCCTCCCGCCACCAGGATCCCGTGGTCTCCAACCCGGGTTGCACGGTGGCCATGGATCCACCCTGGACCCGAACCTGTGGTCTCGAGGCGGTCCATGCGCCAGGTGCGGAGGTCCAACCGATGGACCGGGGTCCGCCCGTAGTCCCGGCGCCCCCAGTAGCCGAGGGATCCGATGATGTAGAGGGCGTCGTCGATCAGGGTGGCGGTGTGGAAGTCGGTTGGTGGGAACACCGATTCCGGATAGCCGAGGATGGAGATCGACCCATCGGTCTCGCGGATGACCACGTCGTTGTAGATGCAGAAATCCGGGTCGTAGCTGTCCTCGTGTTCGCCCCCGATCAGCACCACCCGGCCATTGGGCAGCAGGGTCAGGGACTGACCGAACCGTTGCGCACACCACACCGGTTCCCGCCCCATCGACGACGGTCCCTTGAAGTGTTGGGTCGCCGAATACCCGCAGACACCCGAGCGGATCATGCCGATCCAGAAGGGCTCCTCCATCCGCTCCGGGTTCGAGGAGCCATAACGACGGGTCCGCGCCCGAAGAAAGTCGTCCCGCGTCACGCTCTCCAGCAGTCCGATCTCGGGTTCCGCCGGCAGCTCCATCAACACCCGACGTCCCTCATTTCCAAGTCGGCAGGGATCCGCTCCCGCGTCGAGCAGCCGGGTGATGATCCCCCAGTCCCGCGCGATGCCGAGGGCTGTACCCCCATTGTTTTCGAGGTCCAATTGAGCGCCAGCCCCCAGCAGGAGCTCCACGCCCTCCCCGAACCCGACCTCTGCGGCTTCCATCAGGGCCGTGGTGCCGAACTCGTCGGTCCGCTCCACATCGAATCCAAGCTCCAGGAGCCACCGCAACAGAGCCGTCCGACGACACTGGATCGGATAGAAGAGTGGCGGCATCCCGCAGCGTCCGACGGCCTCCAGATCCACTCCGCGTTCCGCCAACAGCGAAGCCTTGGCCAGGTCCCCCGTCTGCAAGGCCACCAGCCAGGCGGTCCTAGACCACCAGTCTCGCTCCTCGAGGGGGACACCGCTGTCCAACAGGCGCCGGACGTCGTCCAGGGTCCCGATCGCGACGGCCCGGATCAGTGGCGTCCAGGCCAGTTGCGACTCATCGGCCCCGGCCTCGAGGAGTTGCAGGACCGCATCGAATCGGCCCAGTCGGGACAGCACACGCAGTCCGGATTCCCCGTGGGTGGAGATCCAATTGAGGTCCACCCGATGGGCGATCAGGAGGCGCAGCAGTTCAGCCAGCCGATCGTCGTCGAAGACGTCGCGCCCGTGGATTGCATCGACCAGCGCTCCGTACCCGTTGGCATCCCTGTAGTGCAGTTCGGCGCCCCGATCGATCAGCGCCTGGACTTCCGAGGGATCCCCTGCACCCAGAGCCTTCCTGAGCGTGGTGTTGTCCGGCGGATCGTTGTCACGGTCCATGTCGAAGAATCCTATGGGTGTCCGGAAGACCGGTGAAGCGAAACAGCCGGGTGTCCGGAGCACGGTGCGGCGTGCGAGCTTGTTGAACCCAGTTGTGAACCCAGGTGGGCCCAGACGATTCCACCCACAAAGCCTTCGGACGCCATCCCGAATCCATCACCGAATCCATCACCCGCTTGTTACCATCCCGCTCACGGATTAGCCTGACGGAGTGAAGGTCGTCGGAAAGCGAACGCACCGCTTGGAACCCGGTCTCTCGAGTCCGAAAGAGGCCTTGGAACGCGCCACGGTGCTCCAGGCTCAGGCAGATCTTCTGAATCCCTATCCCCGTCCACGGGGTTTTGTTTATCGGGCGCGGACCCGTGAGGACTATGAACATTGGCGTCGGTCCCAAGCCAATCCGCGTCTTTGGTGAGGCCGCAGAATGACCGGCGCATCCTCTCCGCTCCTGAAAGTCTGCCGCCTCCTGAATCAGGCGGGGGCCCGATACCTCATCATCGGTGGCCAGGCGTGCATCCTGCATGGGTTGGTGCGAACCACGGAAGATGTCGACATCCTGATTCCCATGGATGAGGAGAATGGCCGTCGCGTCATCGAAGGGCTATCCGCCTTGGCCGACGGAGCCGCCAAGGAATTGCAGCCCCGCGATTTCATCGAGAACGTCGTGGTCAAGATCGCCGACGAGGTGGAGGTGGATGTCAGCACTCACGCCTGGAAGGTCACCTTCGACGAGGCAAGTCCACTGGCGTGCAGCGTCGAAATCGATGGCGTGGTCCTTCCTTTTCTGGGTTTGGATTCCTTGATCGCGAGCAAGGAGACCTATCGGGAGCAGGATGCCGCGGACCTTCTGCGGCTGTTGGAGCTCAGGCGGCGCAGATAGGTCTCCCATCCTGAATTGGGACCCCATGACGTGATGGAAGAAACCCCAATGAACCGGACCGTCGCCGTAGTGCTCCAGATCGTCACCGTGCTGGTCGGCTTGGCGGCCTTGGCAGTTCTGCTGTGGGAACCGCATGTCGAAGGCAGAAACGCGCACGCCACACTCTTCCAGATCTACTTCCACGATCCCTTCCTGGCCTACGCCTACACCGGGTCGATCGCCTTCTTCACCGCGCTCTACCAGGTGTTCCGATTGCTGGGATATGTGGCGGACCGTGACGTGCTGTCCTCCCGCTCGGTAAAGGCCCTGCGGACCCTGAAACGCTGCGCGTTGACCCTGATCGGCTTCCTGGTGGGGGCCGAGGTCTACTTCCACTTCATCCAGCGCGCCCAGGGAGAGGACATTGCCGGCGGGGTGATGATCGGTCTGGTGCTGATGGTGGCGTGTGGCGGGGTCGCCATCGCTGCCGCCGTGTTGGAGCGATCCCTGCGGATGGCTGTCCGGCGGAGGTCCGCCTAGATCGAAGCGCGGATCCGAAGGCCGGGAATCATCTCAAAATGGCGGTCGGTCGCGGTCATGATGAGGGTTGCACCGGTGCGTGGGCTGCACGCCGCAATCGCGACGTCGCCCAGGGGAAGTACGATTCCTTGTCGACTGAGCGACCAGGCCATCTCTGCGGTCTTGGTCCATAGGTCCCCATCGAGGGAAACATCATGAGCAGTGGATGGAGTGCCAGGTCCATGGCGAAGGAGTCGCCTCATCTCCCCGTGGGGTCGAGAGGGCAACCCCGACGGGTTCGGCAAGGCGCCTCTGAGAGGGATGGAGGGCACGGCCAACGAGGGCACGGTGCAGAAAAGCGTTTATACCCCCCGAAGGACCCCTGTGATCTCTGTCCCCGCATCTCGCTTCAAACCGGATTCGTACCCATGAACGGCATCGTCTTCTCCATACTCGTGGTCCTCCTGTGCACGGGCCTGCGTTCCACACTGCACGCGCAGTTCAAACCCGAGGTGAAATTCGCACAGGTTGGCGACGTCAAGTTGGCCTATTACACCCGGGGACAGGGCGAGCCGCTGCTCATGATCAATGGATTCATCTCCACGATGAGCCTTTGGGATCCCGCGCTGCTTGAAGAGCTGGCCCAGCAGCACCAGTTGATTCTGTTCGACAACCGCGGGGTGGGGAGGTCCACCGACACGAAGGAAAACAACACCACGATCCCGCAGATGGCCGATGATGCGGCCGGATTGATCAAGGCCCTCGGATTGAAGAAGGCCAACATTCTCGGCTGGTCGATGGGTGCACGCATCGGTCAACAGCTGCTCGTCCGGCATCCCGACTTGATCGACAAGGCGGTCCTCTGTGCGGCGAATCCAGGGGGTAGGAATCAGGATCCGGCGTCCAAGGACGTCGAGAGCAAGCTCAACAACCCCAACATCCCGGAAATGGAGAAGGTAGCCCTCGTGTTCACGGACGACGAGGCGGGTAGACAGGCGGCGAATGCGATCCTGGCCCGACTCAGGGCAGCCGTCGCGTCGGGGACCGTGCCCAATGACTTCAACGTCTCCAAGGAAACCACCGAGCGTCAGGACCGGGCGTGCACCACTCTTTGGAGAAGCGACAACAGCAACTTCGAGGGCCTCAAGAACATCAAGGTGCCTGTGCTGTTGACCGACGGACGCAACGACGTCGTCGATCTACCCAGGAACTCCCTGATCATCGCCAACCAGATCCCGTTCGCCTGGTTGGCCTTCTACGAGGGTGGCCACGCATTCCTGTTCCAGTCCCACGAGCAGTTTGCCGCCACCGTCAACGCGTTCCTCCGTTGAACCGACCTCCCGTGGCTGCCCAAGGGGAAGGGGTCAGGCGAATGGGGTCAGGTCATGGGGAATTACCAGACCTCCAGTGACGGTGGAGGCTCCAATCACTTCTGGGGTACGACCCGGAAGAACTCCCCCTTGGCCGTGGTGGGGACTGAGATGTCGATCGGGCCTGGCGGATTGGTTGAGACAGGCGACCAATCCCGGAGATCAGGACTTTTCTCCAGGACACCCGGACCTGACCCCGGGTTCTGAAGGCGGGCTTTGAAGGAGGCCCCAGAAGTCTTCGGAGCAGAGGCCTCCGTCCTGGAATCGGAAGGCCGGCCGGCTCCCTCAGGGGCTCCCTCCGTGGCACGAGGGGCCGGTTGGGGAATGCTTCCGTTGCCCAGGAGGAATCGGATCGATTTGATGACCAGGGTCGTGTCCGGGAGGTTCGAGACGAAGGTGATCCGGAATGGCAGCTGGACCCCGGCGAGGTTTTTCACCGGAATCGTGAACTGGTGGTCCACGTCCCTGAAGTTGGCCCGGTCGTCGCCGTCCATGAACGCGATACGCCCGATGCACTGGGTCGAGCGGATCGAGGATCGAATCGACGCGTCCGGGGTGTTCACGAACAGGTTGATCTGGCCCTTTTCGGTGTTGTTGATGGTTCGGGTCACGATTTCGAGGCATTGCACCTCCGCCATCCGGCCAAGAAGCCGGGTATCCTTGATCTCGACGGTTGCCGGAGTTTCGTAGGTCAGTGTGGCATCCAGCCCCCCGACCTCCACCGTGGTGAACGTCACCGGTGAGACCAATTCCCCCAGGGATGGGCCTTCAAGCGGGCGTCTGTACTCCACCGTGTTCATGTGCTTGATGATGTCGCTGATGCTGACGCATACATCGCTGCCATCGATGTCCGTGAACCGGTAGATCGTCTTCCCCCAGCCGCTCGTTTCGGGATCGGGCTGCGGCTGTCGGTACAACGACCAGATCCGATCGATGTTGGCGTGGTGCATGAAGAAGATCGGGTCCAGCGCCGCATAACGGAGGGTCCCCATGTCCCGGTTGGCTCCGATACGGGTGCCCACCCAGTCATGGCCATCATTGTGGGGACCCTGTTCGAGAAGCCCTTGGTTGGATCGGTCGATTCCCGGGCGGCCGGCGAACTGCTCGAAGGGGACACTGAGCATGTAGTTCACGTAGTCCTCACCCATGTAGAAGATGGTCTCCTCCACATGGTCCTTGCTGTCCTGGGTCAGCTCATTCTGTGGCGACATCTCCGGCTTCGCGATCGACGGGCCACGGTATCCGTCGAAGAGGGCCAGGTTGTCGAAGCCAAGGGTGTCGGGGTTCACCATGTTCTCCTGGGTGAGGTCAAAACCCCAGAGCGGGCTCGCGAGGCCGAGTTCCTTGCGAACTCGGGTGTTGGGAATCTCCTTGTGGTGGATCCAGTCCCAGTAGGGAAAGGCGAAGGAGCTGCCATCGACCTGGAACTGCGTCGTGAGGATGTTCGCCAGGATCCGCTCGAGGAAGAAGATGTAGCCGCGGTGCCACGGCAGGAAGTTCCAGCCCCAGTGGACCTGCGGGTACCGCGCACTGCTTTCGTTGCAATGGAGGGCATGTTGTTGGGCGTAATTGTCCCATTGCAGCGGACTCTGGACCGATAGTTTATCCCGGCCCCACCCGTTCTGCATGGCCCCATTCCGCATGTACCCGACTGCCCGGAACAGATTTTTCAGTTCGTCGTCGGTGAGATCATAGAAGCTCTTCCGGACTCGCTTGGGTTCCTTGCTGAAATCAAACCGCCTCGCCGGATAGGTCCCGCAATTGGGGTCCTCAGGCAGGATCGGATAGGGACGTTTCCCAGGCCTGAAGACAGGTACCGGTGCCGGTTGCTTGGACTGCGCCGAGACGTCGAGACCTGCGAACGTTGAGGCGACGGTGGAACCGACGAGGAAGTTTCGACGATTGAGGTTCATGGGGGTGTTCAGAAACGCCTCATCCTCCGACGAGCAAGAGGCGGACTGGGGATCACGGTGACCTATCTCAGTGAACTCAAGTCGAGGGGCGCTGTCTAGGGACGAAACGCCCAATCACCGGGACCGAGAAAACATCCGGCGAGATCTTCTAATCCGTGGTCCAAATGCTCGCGCAGGGCGCCGGCTCCCGCATCGGACCCATCGGCACTGAGCACGAATCGGCGGAAGTCTTCGGGCGCAGGCCGTATCGAAGTCTGGATCGTGGAGAGCAGTACATGCGCGAGGCTGTAGGAGAGCTCTTGCGCCTCCACATCGTGGAACGATCCACCGCGCCAAAACTCCTGGATCGTTGTGGGTGTCCAGTGTTGGCGATGACGGCTGACGATCTCGGCGTCCAGCGATGGATGATCGCCACCGGCGAGCTGCGCCTCAAACACCATGGCCAGCGCTTCGTTTAGCCACAGAGGCAATGGCAGATGCGACAGCAGGTTGTGGGTCAGTTCGTGGGCCAGGGTGCAATGGTCCTGCCCTGGAAGTGTTGCAGGATAGGCGATGTGGGCGTAGCCGCTGTTGAGGAATATACCGCCCGAAGTCGCGTAGGAGCCATCCTCGTGAAAGTGCGTGATGTAGGCATAGTAGTCGTCGCTCTCCGAGAACCGCAGCACGACATGTTTCCCCCGAGCGTCGGGATCGGCGATGTCACCGAGACTCGTGAGGATTTGAGTCCGGGCCCGTTCGAGGAACCTCAACTGCTCATCACGCTCTGCTGGCGGCAGGTCTGAAACGAAATGAAAGTGTTCGGACTCGGCCACGGCGTAGCTTCCACCCAAACCATCGCGGACGCGTCCCAGCCAACGACGCGACAGCTGGATCCAATCCTCATGCGAGCCCCCCTGCCGAAACGCCCGCATCCAACCGTGAATGGCCTGCCAGTTCGCACGAGGGAATCCGTGCACGTCAACGAACCAGTCGTCGCGATTGGGGACCGTATCCATCGTGGACAGGGCAAAGGGGGTTACGACGCGAACAGACGGATAGAGGGACAGGTCATTTGTTGGGTCCTTTGCGGAGCTGTGGACCTTGCCGGGAGGGCGTCAACGGATTAGACGAGTCCATTCCATGCGTGGTTCTCACCTCTTATATATCGTTATCGCAGGGGTTGTGGCGGGGTGCTCGCCGAAGGTGGACACGCCGAAGGTGGAGACGCCGAGACAGGCCACACCCTCGGCCACGAACGCGGTGGTCGTGCTCGACGAGGCCGGAGTCATCGCGATTGCACGGCAAGCAGTCAGCACCAAAGACACCTGGGTTGACCGAGCCACATTCGAGGTAAAGCGAGACGGTTCGGGTTGGCGTGTTCATGTCCAGCGTCACCCGCATGAATGGGGTGGCGACCGATTTATCAAAATTGATGCGACCGGTAGAGTTACAGAGTATCTCGGCGGTCTGTAAGTGGCCTGACCAGACCACTGGACCGAACCGAACGCGGGCGTGAGTCGATAAAGGGGGTTCTTCGCTGGTTTCAGTGGTTGCGAGGTCGATGGACGCCGCCGAGGCGGTCCGGTCGATCCCAGAGGGATCAAAGCGAGTAGCCGGTGGTGGAGCGGAGCGACACCACCGGAGTCCGACGCCCCAAGATCTTCCAGCACCCCGGAGGGGTGCCAGTCCCGTCAAGACACCCCTATCGAGGAACCACAGCGGGTCCGGTTGGCATCCTGGCGTCTCTGGCATGCCTGCCGGGATGCAAGGCCTCTGGACCCCGTGACCGGTGGTGTCGCTCCGCTCAACCACCGGCTACCTGCTGAGATGCCTCCGGCATCCGATGGGAACTCGCCCCCTCACTCGGCTCAACCTGCTAAAGGAGCAGATTGAGGGACAAGTCATGGGCGGTGGGAGGTCGAGAAGGGGACGCACCTGGGTGCGTCCCCATCTGATTACTCGAAGACGTTCCCGGCGGGACGCTCCATCTTGCCCCACTTCTCCCAGCCCGGGATCGGGTGCTCCTTCATCAGCTCCTCGACCATGTAGAAGTCCACGCGGTTCTGGGTCTTCGAGCGGACCTTTTTGACGAGGTCTGGGTTGATCGGAGGCAGGTCGTTACCGAAGGACTGGCGGACGTAGGTCAGCACCCCCGCCACCTCTTCGTCGTTCAACATCCCCGCGAAACCGATCATCGGCGGCACGCCGTTGGCCGGGGAGAGTCGTTGGCCGCCGAGTTCGAGCGGACCCCAGAGCCCCTTCAGCACCAGCTTCACGAGCCGTTCGTCGTCGGCCAACCAGGGGTTCCCGGCGAGGTTGAGCGGCGGGTAGATGCCCGGGGTGCCGGAACCCGACGGCTGGTGGCAGGTCGCGCAATGGGCGTCCCGGTGGAACACCTCCTTGCCAAGGGCGTACTGGCGGGCTTCCTCGGCGCCGAGCTTGCGGGTCGGACCGTACTCCCGCTTGTCGGCCGCCGGCGGGGCGGAGCCCAGCTTGAAGGTTCCGGCGAGGTAATCGCGCGCGTTCGGGTTCGAGGCGAGAAGCTGCGGCTCCGCCTTCACGAGGGCCGCCACGTCGTCCTTCAGGGTCGTCTCGAGGATCTGACGCGTCACCGGGCTCATCCACTTGTCGAACGGATGACGCAGCGCATCGAGCACGATCCGGGCGCCGTCGAGGTTGTCGAGCCACGACGCAGCGACAATCGCCTCGAGGCGGACGCGACCGTTGGGGTCGTTCGCGGCCTGACGCAGCAGGGCGACGGCGTTGGGGACTTTCTCGGTGGTGTAGCGCAACACGTGGGCGGCCGCGGCGCGGGCCTGCGGGGACCGGGCGTTGAGGCAGGCCAGGATCAGGCCGGAGTCGGGGGCGTTCTGGGACCAGGTCGCCCACATCGCCTCGCACAGGTGGTGCTCATATCGCGGGTCCTTCGGATCGAGCTTTGCGACCCAGGCCTTCACGGCGGGAACCACCTTGCGGGCAGGATGCCCGCGCAGCTCGCGTCGGGTCCTGTAGCGGCTCCGGTACTCGGGCAGCTTGAGGTTCTCGAGCAGATCCGGGATGGAGGCGCCGGCGATCCGGGCGGGCTTCACGAGCGGCCGGGACGGGTAGGTGACCCGGTAGATGCGACCGCGCTCATGGTCGCGATTGGGATCGCGCGCGTTGTGCTGCATGTGACCGATCAGCGCGTTGTGCCAATCGATGAAGTACAGCGAGCCGTCGGGGGCGAACTCGAGGTCGACCGGACGGAAGTTCGGATCGGTCGAGCTGATGAGATCCCCGGCGAGGGCTCCGGTGAACCCCGAGCCGTCGTCGCGGACCGAGCTGAAGTTGATGCCGAGGAATCCGATGCTGTTGCAGGTCATGAACTGCCCCTGGACCTCGTCGGGGAAGTGACGTGAGAAGACGAACTCCGAGCCGGAGGTCGGGCGGGACCGCTTCGGCACGTACTCGCCGGCGCGCTCGATCTCGACGCCATAGGGCATCTTGGCCGAGACGGGCAATGCCCAGTAGTTCTCGCCGCTCGAGGCGTCGGACAGGACGCATTGTTCCCAGTCGTCGAACGCGATGCCCCAGGGATTGTTGACGTCGGTCTGGATGTAGCGCTCGAGGCGGAAGTTCTTGGGATCAAACCGCCAGGCGCCGCCGTCGTTGACGCGCTGCGGGCCGTAGGGGGTCTCGACCTGGCTGTGGAGGAATCGGCCCTCGAGCAGGTAGAACGCACCCGACGCGTCGGCGCTGTAGGCGGAGATGGCGTGGTGGGTGTCGTGGGTGTCGAACCCGTGCATCAGGATCTCCATCCGGTCGGCCCGGTCATCGTGGTTGTCGTCGATGAGCAGGCAGAGGTTGGGTTCCTGGGAGACGTAGACGCCTTCGGGGGTGAGTTCGAAGCCGATCGGCAGGTGGAGCTTGTCGGCGAACACGGTCTGCTTGTCGGCCCGGCCGTCGCCGTTGGTGTCCTCGAAGATCAGGATCTTGTCGTCCGGCCGCGACTCACCCGGGGTGTAGTGCGGATAGGTGGGAGTGATGGCGACCCAGAGGCGTCCACGGTTGTCGAAGGACATCTGGACGGGTTTCCGCAGCTCGGGGAACTCCTTCTCCGAGGCGAACAGCTCCACCTTGTAGCCGGGCATGATCTTCATCTTCTCGATCGCCTGGACGCCATCGAGGTAGTCGACCTGCCGCTTGAAATTGGTGGGGACGGCCGGAAGGGGATGGGTCTTGGAGTCGTCGACCGCCAGCTCGCGGGTGCGGCCCTGGGCGATCTCGTGGATGCGCTCGTCGCGCAGGGACATCATCTGGCGGGTCTTGCGGAGCTCATCGGGATAGTTCTGGGGACCGAAGGGGTCGTAGCGCTGGCCGTGGGTGTGGACGCCGTTGACCAGGTTGTAGTCGTTGTTCCAGAAGTAGTCCTTGTCGCGGACGGCGGAGAGCAGGAGCTCGGGTTTGGCCTTGGAGGTGCGCGGGGTCTTTCCGAAGGCCCCATCGGCGAGCCATACGGCCAGTTCCCCGTAGCCGGCGTCGGTGGGGAGGAAACCGTTGAGCGTCAGCTGGGGCTGGCGTTTCCGGGCGTAGCGCGCGAGGGAGGGGGTGAAGAGGTCGACATAGCCGACGCCGGTGCGGGACGCGACCTTCTGGATGGCGGCGGCGTAGAGGGCGAGGTTGGCGTTCTCCTTCTTTCCGTCGGGCAGTTCCCAGCGGGGGCCCGACCCGCTGGACGGCGGCGTGGAATGGTCCTCGAATGCGATCGGCGACACGAGGACGAGTCGGGGGGCGGCAGTGCCGTTGTAGGCCTGGGCCAGGGTGTGTTTGACGAAGGCCTCGAGTTCCGCCTCGAAGTTCAAGACGCCGGTGGGTCCGTCGAAGGATTCGTTGTACCCGAAGAAGGCGAGGAGGGTGTCGGCCTTGAGGTGGGTGAGCCACTGGTCGGGTGTGGGGAAGAATCCGCGGCCGAAGTGGGAATTAAGTTCGGGGTGAAACCTGACGGCTCCGGGGAATGCCCACTGTGAGGCTCGAGCGGGGTGGGGACGGAATCCCGGGGTGTCACCGGGACGCCCCATGTTGCGGACGATCAGTTTCTGATCGGGAAACCGGAGATGGAGCTCGGTCTCGAGTCGGCTGAAGTAGACGTCGCGTTCGGCGAGTCCATTGCCGATCAAGACGATGCATTCGCCGACGGCCGGGGCACCGATGGCCTGCGACCGGACCTGGGAGGCCGGGGGTGGCAGCTCGGTGGGGGCGTGCGGGCGATTGTTCGGCTCCGCCGCCGGGAGGGATCCCGCGGCGAGCAGGAGAGTGGCGACGAGGGAGGAGATCAGACGTCTGGGCATGGGAGAACCATGACCGCCGAAGGACACCCGCCGCAAGGTCGGCTGCGGAGGGTCGATCAGAACTTGCCGGGTCTGAGGACCCGGATGTCGGTCTCGTAGGCCACCATCGCAAAGTTGGGGAAGAGCTCCGAGGAGAGTCGGGTCAGCAGGGATTCGGCGGCGTCGGGCTGAAGGATGATCTCGACGTGGATGTTCGCGAACTCCGGGATGTCCGCGGCCCGGCGACCCTGGCTTCCGGAACCCTGGACCTCCCAGAGGGTCCAGCCGTGGGCACCGGTGGCTTCGACAAGTTTCAGGACGTCCTCACGGGCGAGGGCCTCGCAGATGATCGTCACCCGCTTCATTGGATGTGTTTTCATGGCGCGGAGTCTCCCAGTCGTCGAGCCAACTCGAGATAGAGGGGCAGTCCCAGGGTGATATTGAAGGGGAACGTGATCGCAAGTGCGGAGGTCAGATAGAGGGTAGGATTGGCCTCGGGCAGCGACAGGCGCATCGCGGCGGGTGCCGCGATAAAGGAGGCCGAGGCGGCGAGGGTGGCGATCAGGATGGTCCCGCCGGTTCCGAGCCCGACCTTCTGACCCAGCCACGCCCCCAAAAGTGCGTTGAGCACGGGCGCAACGATTCCGAAGACGAGCAGGAAGGGGCCGACCCGTCGGAGATCCTCGAACCGACGCGCGGCCACCATGCCCATTTCGAGGAGGAAAAGGGCCAAGACGCCTTGGAAAGGGGTGACAAAGAATCCAGCGGTCGACTCGCCTCCCTTTTTGCCGCTGGCCCAACCCGCCACCAGGGCCCCGACCAACAGCAGGACGGAGCGTCCAGTGATCGCTTCATGGACGGCTCTGCGGATCACGGGTCCGAGAGAGCCCCGTCCCTTGGCGGCCATCTTTCCGAGGACCACACCGACCAGGATGGCCGGGGCTTCCATCACGGCGAGGAAGGCGGAGGCATAGTCCGGGAAGGGCACGTGCAGCGAGCGGAGGTAATTGCTTGCTGCGATGAAGGTGACGGCGCTCACGGAGCCGTAGTGTGCGCTGATCGCGGCGGCGTCGACCGCGGGCAGGCGTCCCACAAAGCGGAGCACCGGATAGGTCCACAGGGGAATGAGCGTGCCAAGCAGTCGCCTCCGACAGGCGGGCAGCCAGACGCGTCCCAGACCCGCCTCCGACAGGGCCACCCCACCTTTGAACCCGATGGCAACCAGCAGGTAGATGGTCAGGGTGACGTAGAGGGGTTCAGGGAATTTCAGCTCACTCCCGACGAGAGTGGCGACCACCCCGAGCACGAAGAACAGCACTGCCGGGGAGAGAAGGTTTGCGGAGATCGCGGGGAGAATCTCGGTCCACATAGACAAAACGCGGCGATCGTGGCCCCGGACTGGGTTTCGGCAAGGAGGCCCTCCTGCCGAGGGCCCGCCTTCACTCCACTGTGATCGCGCGCATGGCGGGGTGGAGGGTGCCGTTCACGTCGCGGGCCTCGACGCAGATGTAGTGCGTTCCCTTCGGCAACGGGTTCGGGAGGGCGCCCCGCCACAGGTGCTGGCTGCGGGTGGGAGCCGGAAGTGGCCCGAATGGGGCCACGAAGTTGGTGCCCTCCCGGGCGCGGGTCGCGACGAATTCGGGGTCGAACTCGATCACCCGCTGCAGGGTCAGCCAGGGACCGCGGTTGTTGAGTCGCATCCGGACCTCCGAGTTCTGGGCGCCGTTGAAGACGTTCACGTGGACGACGGTGTTGGTGGAGGCCGAGGCGGACACGTGGTCGGGTGCTGAGATGTTCATCTGGTAGGAGGCGGGACGACGGGCTGCCCGGAACTCCACCGAGACCCCACGCTCGCGGAAGGTGAGGATCGAGTACCCGTTGGGTGCGCCGCAGGACATCGTCGCATGGGGAATCCCGAGCTCGTCGGGCCGCCCACGCCACCAGCTGCCGCAGGCCGTGACGTTCACGATGTGGTGGTGCGGCTCCACGCCTTGCCAGCCGTCCTCACGACGGAGGAATCGATGGGCGGTCCAGTGGGTGTGGCCCGAGATGCTCAGGCAGTAGGGCCGGTCCTCGATCAGGCGGTAGACCTCCTCGCGGTTGTCGAGGTCGTAGAGCGGCACGTGCATCATCAGGAGCACGAGCTGTTTTTTGGGGACCAGAGCGAGGTCCTTCTTCAGCCAGTCGAGCTGGGCCTGGGAGACTCCGGAACGCCACGTGGCTCCGTTGGTCCCACGTGAGGTTCGCGGGACGAAGTGGATGTCGTTGAGGGCGATGAAGTGGACCGGGCCGTGGTCGAACGAGAAGGTGCTGGGACCGTAGACGCGGTTGTAGGTGTCCTCGAAGTCGGTCTCGGTCGGGGCGTCGACGTTGACGTCGTGGTTTCCGATCACGTTCCACCAGGGAATTCCGATGAGCGCGACGGCGGCGTTGTGGGGTGTCATCACGGACAGGTCATCGAAGACAATATCCCCGAGGGTGACGCCGAACTGGGCACCGGATTTCCCGATCAGGTCGTCCACGATGTCGTGCTTGAAGTAGTCGACCTCCCGGACGTCCCGGGGCTGGGTGTCGCCGAAGAACAGGGCCTGGAAAGTGTCGGGCTCGGTCTGCGGGTGGAGTGGGAAGTCGATGGAGGCAGGGAGGGGGCCGGTGGGGGCCAGGCCCTCGAACTTCATCCGGGGCGATCCGGCCGGCTTGTGGTTGTAGAAGAACCGGGGAAGACGGTCGGCATTCACCGGGGGCATGTAGCCCCGGGGTTTGATGACGAAGAAGGTGGTCTCCGATCCTTCGAGGACGGGCAGTTCCCAGCGGCCGGAGCGGTCGGTCAGGACGATGTCGCGGCCGTTCGAGACCCGCACGCCCTTCAGACCGCGTTCCTCGGCATCACGCACGCCATCCCGATCGCGATCCTCGTAGACGACACCGCGGGCAGTCTCCCCGAATGCCGGGAACACGGTTCCGAGGACGGCGGTGAGAGAGAGGAGGAGGGCGAGGGGAAGCCGGGACCGGTGCATGGGCGGAGCCTAGGGCGTCGGCCCGATCCCATAAATCGGAAACCTCGTGACGATCACTCGTCGCCGGCAGAGCCGTCGGGGGGACCGTCGGCCGACTCCTGTTCCAGCCACCGGACCATGGTGTGGATGATGTAGCCGATGGTTCCGAGGACGAGGACGGCGAGCGAGAGGCCGATGACGACGTCGGTGCGTTTGGCGGCGGGGATGAACCGGATGGGGTAGAGGAAGGCGAAGAGGGCTAGGACCATCACCGCTCCGGAGGCGGCGGTGAGGAATCCGGGGCCGAGTCGACCCGACCGAGCGGTCATGCGGAAGACGATCCACCAGTAGGCCGACGAGAGGAGGATCCCGAGGGCGAACGCGGGAACGGCCAGGGGGCTCCAGTGGAACTCGAAGCCGTGGGTTCCGCGGTCGAGGAATGTCAGCGACGCCAGCATTCCCCCAAGACCGAGCGCCGAGGAGGCCATGACGAGGAACCGAAACCTCGGATCCTCGTGGAGCGGAACGGGGGGTGAAGCGTTCAAGGTGGCGATGGGTTCAGTTCGGTGGCCGTTGGAAGCGACCCGCGAGGACGCCACAGACAGTAATGTCTTCGTCGAGGAAGTTCCAGCGAAGGGCGTGGCCATTCAACTCAATCTGGACCTCCGTCAACTGTGGGTCGGTGGCCTGCTTGAGAATCCGGAAACGATCTGCGGGAAACGCGACGACGCGGCCGTCATTGAGTTCCAGGAAAATGGTTCGGGCCGCAACCCAAACTCTAACGGCAGTGGGTTCCGTGGCCTCGGGTGTTCCGGTTCCGATGGTGTTCACGGATGGCATGTTTCAGGAGTATCTAAGACTGGAACGTCTATTCCACCCCCCTCGGGTCACTGCCCGCCTACGGCACCTCCAGCAATGCCGTCGCGGCGGCGGCTGGATCGGCGCGCTGGGAGAGGGATGTCAGGATCGCCTGGGCCTGGCGCGGGACCTTACCTCGGAACCGTTCCTCGCTGCCGACCTTGACCACGATGGGCTGGTCGAGATCCGCGAGCGCATCCGACAACCGCAGGACCAGTTTCGGAGAACCTTCGACGTCGATCTGGATCGTCTGACCCTCGATGGAGGCGGTGATCTTCTGACGCTCGGGAATGGGCACCCCGTCCGGAATCTGGAGCCAATAGAAGCGGCGGTGCACGACGTCGTCCTGCTGCCACACGACCTTCTTCGGCCAGGGGTTGCGTCGGAACTCCGCCATCCAGGGAACCCCCTCGGCGTCGCGACGCTTCATCCAATGGCCCAGACCCTCGTAGATCCGGACGAAGTGCGGGTAGCCGCCGGGGTCGGCCGCGGCGAGACGGTCGAGATCCGCGGCGCGTTCCGTCGCGAGACGGTTGCGGTTGTACGCACCGTCATCGGCTCCCATGAACAGGGCGAACGGGAGATTCCTCAGGCCGAGCAGGGAGGCTTCGTTGGGGTGTCCTGCCATCATCGCGGCGGCCGCCCAGCGGTCGGCCATGCGGGGCGCCAGCTGCCAGACCCCGTCGCCACCGGCCGAATAGCCCATGACGTAGACCCGGTTGGGATCGACCCCCTTGAGGGCGACGTGGTCCTCGATCAGGCGTTGGAACAGGTCGTCGATGTGGGCTTCGTGCCAGAGATTCCAGGTGTCGGTTGGCGCGCGTGGGGCGACGTAGATGCCTTCCTTCGGTTCATAGAGGCGGATCTGGTTCTGCCACTGCTGGTCGTTCACCTCGGTAGGGGCACCGCCGCCGCCGTGCATGGAGATCCAGAGGCTTCGCCGGCCTGGGGCGGCGTCACCGAAGGTCTTGTCGAGCCAGCGCAGGGTCCGATCCCCGATCTGGATCGACCGCGCCTCCATTTCGGCATTCCGGTCACGGGCGAGTTCCGAGAGGCGGTCGGCCCCGAGCAGTTCGACCAGGCGATCGGCCTCGGTCCGGGAAAGGGGGGACTTGAGGGCGGGTTCGTCGGCGGGGCGATCGGCCTTGGGCTTGGTGACCCAGACCTGGAGGGCGTCGACGGTTGCGGAGGCTGGGGTGAGGTCGGGCCAGAGGGCGTCGACGGTGGGGTCTCCCTTGTCGATCGGGCCGAAGGGCATCTCACGGACCTCGTTCCCGAGGGTGAACCGGAGCCAGCCTTGGGTGCCGGGCTTGAGGTTGAAGCGCGGCATGTCGTTGAGGTCGGCCGTGCCGGATTTGGTTTCGGCGAGGGCGCATTCCTTACGGACGCCATCGAGGACGCAGACCTTGCCAACGAGGCGGGTACCGCCCTTGCGATCCCAGAGCCGCACCCCGAGCCGGGCGAGGTCGGCAGCCTCGGGCGCCTTGGCGTAGCGGGGGGTCACATTGACGGCGGCCACGGTGTCACGTTGCCGGGACCAGACCATTGGGAAGGGGGTTCCATCGCGCTTCCAGGACGTGGCGTAGATGGCGTAGCGGGGGTTGTCGGCCTTGGCCTGGGAGGCATCGCCCACGAACCAGCCCCGGTTGAGGCCGCTGGCATCGAACTCATCGGCCCCGGTGAAGTGCCAGCCACCGTCCCAGATCTCGACCCAGGTGTGGTTGCCGCGTTCATTGGCCCACATCGGGGTGCCGACGGCGCGGGCGGGGATCCCGACAGAACGGCAGGCCTCGACGAGGATGATGGAGAGTCCGGTGCACGTGGCCTTCCCGAGTTCGCGGGACTCCTTGAGGCTCTGGTTGGGGCGTTTCCGGCCGGTGTTGTAGTGGACCTGGATCTGGTTGAAGAGCTTCTGGTTCAGGGCCTGGGCGGCCTGGGTTGCGGTGGTGGCGCCCTTCACGATCTCGCGGGAGAGGCCGATCAGTTCGGCCCGCCATGGATCGCGGGTCTCGTCGAACACGGCGTAGGGCAGGACATCGTTCAGGAACAGGTCCTCGGGGACGGCGGCCGCCCACGGGAACTCCTTTCGGGCCTGGAAGGCGAGGTCGAGGTTCTCGATCAGGAACGCGCTGGAGAGGGACTCCCGGTCGGCCTCGGGCATGTGCTCGACGAGGAACCGGGCGGCCCGGTCACCGGCCTCGCCGTGTCGGGTCTGGGCTTCGCCGATGAAGTCGTCGAGCGCTCCGGCGAGCAGGATGGCTCCGGAGAGGGTCCAGAGGAGGGCGAGAACCGCAGCGTGCATTGAGCGACGCTGCGGAAATCCCGGTCGGGGGTCAAAACCGATCAATCCCCGAAGAGGTTCCGGAGGGCCTCGCGGGCGGCATCGGCCCGGGTGTCCCCGCCCCCCTTGGACCAGACGCGGGGCTTGAAGTCGAAGTACTCGCAGAAGTTGGCCTGCTCCTTGGTGTCGACCGGCTCGGCGCGACCGTCCCGGCATTGGTGGGCGGCGCGGAGGTCGTAGAAGGTGCAGTTGACGCAGACCCGGAGGTCGGCACGGCACTGCGGACACGTCTCACTCCGGCCGGGGAGTTCCCTGAAGGTCCAGACCCATCCGCACCGGTGACAATGACGTGTCATGGTTCTTCCCTACCAATCCGCGGCCGGTCCGTCCAGCGGTCGGGAGGAGTGCAGGAAAGAGGGATCTGGCGGGTGCCCCGGGCTTCAGGAGGCATCCACGAGGTCGGCGAGGGGGGTGGCTTCGATGCCATCCGCCAACCGGTAGCCCCGGGTGCCCGGGTACACGACGCGCACCTCGTCGAGTTTCAGGTCGGCCATGGCGATACGCATCGACGGAGTGATGGAGGGGGCGTCGACACGCTTGCACTCGATGCCAATCCGGCGGCTTCCCTTGAAGAGAACCAGATCGATCTCGGCACCCTGGTGGGTGGCCCAGAAGTAGGCGTCGTCCGGCTGCAGGGCCTTCAGAACCTCCTCGATGGCGTAGCCCTCCCAGGAGGCACCCACCTTCGGATGGTGCTCGAGGTCCCGCTCATCCGTGATGCCGAGTAGGGAGTGGAGCAGGCCCGTGTCCCGGATGTAGACCTTGGGGGCTTTGACCTGTCGTTTGCCGAGATTCTCGTGCCAGGGCGGCAGTTGCCGGACCATGAACAGCCCGGTCATCAGGTCGAGGTGGCGTCGTACGGTGGACTCGTTGACGCCGAGTGCCCGGGCGAGTTCGGCGGCATTCCAGATCTGGCCATGGTAGTGGGCGACCATGTTCCAGAAGCGTCGCAGAGTGGTCGCCGGGATCGAGATGCCCCACTGGGGAACATCACGCTCGAGGAAGGTCTGTAGGAACTGTCGCCGCCAGGCGACCGAATCGACCTCCTTCCGGGCGGTGAAGGACAATGGGAACCCACCGCGCACCCAGTGCCTCGTCTGGGCCTCGACACCGAGATCGGACAGGCGGAAGCCCTCGAGCGGGATCGTCTCCAGCCGTCCGGCCAGGGATTCGGAGGACTGTCGCAGGAGCTCCGGGGCCGCACTGCCGAGGATGAGGAACCGTGCCGGCAAAGGCTGCCGGTCGGCGAGCACCCGGAGCAGGGGAAAAAGGTCGGGGCGGCGTTGGATCTCGTCGATGACCACCACCCCCGTGAGGGGGCGCAGTGCGGTGTCGGGCTCGGTAAGCCGGGCAAGGCTCCTTGGATCCTCAAGGTCGAAGTAGTTGAGCGATTCGACCGGGACGAACTGACGGGCGATGGTCGTCTTACCGCACTGGCGTGGTCCGAGCAGCGCTACGATCCGGCTCCGCTTCAACGCGGCACGGAGAAGAGCAAGGTCGGTTTTCCGATCGATCACCTATCCATCATGACCATGAAAAACCCGCATGCAATACGGGTTTTTCGTGGTTACAGTGGAGCGGTTCGGTGAGCTGCCCAACGCCGTGAACCCGCCCCGAGCTGGGGTTCAGGGTCCTGTTTTGGGTAGTATTCACGCAATGCATCCTTGGAAATGGGGATGCCCTGCGATTTCTGGTCGTTGAAGAAGCGATGGATGCTGGACATCCCGTCTCACCACTGATGCGACGACGTGGCGGCGCGATCGAGGTGGGTGTAGCCACCGTCGACGTAGAGGAATTGTCCGGTGATGTGGCTGGCCCGACCGGAGGCGAGCCAGACGATGGCGTCGGCGAGTTCCGACGGCTTGGACAGGCGTCGCTCGAACGGGACGAGGTCGGCGACCTGGCGTCGGGCCTTCTCTGGATCAGGTTGGCTGGCGAACCAGCGCTGGTACTGGTCGGTGTCGCACTCCGCGGGGACGACGGTGTTGACCCGCACCCCATGGGGTCCGAGGGCGAGGGCCCATTCCCGGGTCAGGGCGTCGAGCGCCCCC
>Ga0194110_10002841_pt1 | contig 21766 bp, 20 predicted proteins | sample TA2Kig1200mmetaG_FD_146192 | JGI IMG/M metagenome (GOLD analysis project Ga0194110, IMG submission 146192) | Freshwater microbial communities from Lake Tanganyika, Tanzania - TA2015032 Kigoma Deep Cast 1200m | ecosystem: Environmental > Aquatic > Freshwater > Lake | place: Tanzania: Lake...
AGTATCAGCTCAATAAATGGGGGCAACTTGGTTTAGAAGCAATTTTCAGCCGTGTAATTTTTTTGAAAAAAGTTTGAATCCTGACTTGCGTTCCTTTCCATGATGGTGTATAATGCCAAACATCATGGAAGCCACTATCACATATCGCGGTCGGGTTATCAATCAATCGGATATTGCCCTTGTTCGGCGGATCATTTCCGCTAACCCCTGTGGGAGCAGGCGGTTCATTTCTCAGGAGCTTTGCAGGGCATGGAATTGGCGACAAGCCAATGGCGCCCTCAAAGACATGGTCTGCCGCAGCCTGCTGTTGCTCCTCGAATTCAAGGGCTGGATCCAATTGCCTCCGCCCAAATGGAAGATTCCCAACCCCCTGGCCAACCGCAAGCCGCCTGCCCGGGTTGCGGTTGATCAAACACCGATCCATGGCCCCATCGATGCGCTGTTTCCCATCCACCTTGAGCAAGTCCGCAGGACCCCGCAGGAGAAGCTCTGTAACAGCCTCATCAGCCAGCACCACTACCTGGGTTATACCCAACCTGTCGGAGAGCACCTCAAGTATGTGGCCTTTTCCCATGGCAGGCCGATCGCCTGTCTGCTCTGGTCTTCCGCCCCATGGTATATCGGAGCCCGGGACCGATTTATCGGATGGGATATAACGACCCGGAAGAATAACCTCCATTTGGTCGCCTATCAAAGTCGATTTCTGATTCTGCCCTGGGTTCAGGTCTCTCACCTGGCTTCCCATTTGCTGGCCCTCAACCGCCGCTGCATATCGAGAGATTGGGAAAATATCTATGCCCACCCGGTCCATCTCCTTGAGACATTTGTCGATCTAAAGCGATTCCGAGGCACCTGCTACAAGGCTGACAACTGGCACTGCGTCGGCGAAACTACTGGCCGCGGGAAGCTCAGCAAGTCCAAAAAAGCGGTCCTGCCCAAAAAGGCTGTCTATGTCTATCCGCTGAGCAAGGACTTCCGCCAGAAACTCTGCCAGGAGGCATCCCCTTGCTAAAAGACTTCGACATAAGCGCCATCATAGACCTCGACAGCGCACGGGATGCCATCGGCAAGCTGCTAAACCTCATCGAGGCGCTTCAACAGGAAAACCAGGAACTCAAACGTCTCCATCAGCTGCTTCGCGATGAACTCCGTCGCCTCAACGGGGAGCGGGGAAAACCCGATATCAAGCCCTCCACAAAAGCTGCCGGCAAACAGAACTTCTCGTCTGAAAAAGAACGAAAAAAGCGAAAACAGCGAAACAAAAAATCAAAGAAAGACCACATCGAGACCCATAACAAGCGCATCTGCAAGGTGAACCCTGACATTCTCCCCGAAGACGCGATGTTCAAAGGCTATCAACGGGTGGTGGTGCAGGACGTCATCTTCAAAGCATCCAATACCATCTTTCTGAAAGAAAAATACTACTCCCCGTCCCTCAACAAAACCTACCTCGCCCCGCTACCGCCTGGCTATGATGGAGAATTCGGGCCCGGCCTGAAGGCCTTGGTTCCAAAACTCTACTATGGCTCCAACATCACCGAGCGAAAGATCCTCGATCTCCTCCAGGATGCCGATATCCACATATCGGCGGGAAAACTCTCCGATATGCTCATCAAAAACCACGAGCGCTTCCATGCCGAAAAAGATGCCCTATATGAAGCCGGACTCAACAGCAGCCCATGGCAGAACATCGACGACACCTCAACCCGGGTCAACGGTCAGAACCAATTCTGCCATATCGTCTGCAACCCCTTCTATACCGCTTACTTCACAGCCCCCAACAAAACCCGCTTGACCGTCCTGGATGTGCTCAAAAACTTCGCACCCAGGACCTTTCTGCTCAATGAAGAAGCTTTCCGGTATATTGACATTTTCAAACTGCCCAAAGCCGTCGTCCAACAGTTATCCGCTTTGCCCCTTGAACAAACCTTCGATGAGCCCACCTTCCTGAACCTTCTGGATCAGTGGCTTCCTCAACTGGGCCCTCAGCAGCGCACCCATATCCTGGATGCCGCTGCGGTCGCCGCCTATCATGCCATCATGGAATTTCCCGTCGTCAGTGTGCTGCTGTGTGACGATGCACCTCAGTTCAAATTGATCACCCGGCAACTGTCCCTGTGCTGGATCCATGACGGCAGGCATTACAAAAAGCTCGACCCCTTCATAAATCATCATCGCAAACTCTTGGACGGCTTCCTCGACACCTACTGGGATTACTATCGACAGCTCCTAAAATACCGTGAGGCGCCATCGGATAGCCAACGCATCAGGCTCGACAATCTCTTCGATGAGATCTTTTCCACCGCCACCGGCTATGACGCCCTCGACCAGAGGATCGCCAAGACAAAGGCCAAAAAGCACTGTCTGTTGCTGGTCCTGGATCACCCGGAACTACCCCTCCACAATAACGACGCAGAACTCTCCGCCCGGGGCAGGGTCCGCAAACGCGTGGTCAGCTTCGGCACCAGAGTCCAGGATGGAACCAAAGCCTGGGACACCTTCATGTCCCTGTCGGCTACAACCAAAAAACTGGGAATCAACTTCCTGGACTATCTCTACGATAGAATCTCCGGCCTCTGCCGCATCCCCAATCTGGCAAACCTCATCACACAAAGAGCCGCTGTCCTGAACTTGGGGCCCTCCTGGGGTCAAGGCCCATAGCAACCCCTTAACAATAAGATTCCAACTTACGCCACACCCCATTACCGTGAAAACTAACACCCTCCGCACATTACGGGAAACCCTTCAGGGGGTATTCGGACGACTATCCGCATATTTTACCAATCACGTACCCTGGCCCGTAGCTCCAATCTTCTCTCCAAGCCGGTGACCGGCTTGCAAGAACCTCCCCCAAAGGGGTCACTGCACAGTTCCAGGCCCCACACATTCACAGACGAAAAACGAGCTGCTACCCCATTTTGAGGTTGACACCTGCCATTGTTCCCCTATTTATTGAACTGATACGGAAAACCCCGATGAGAAGCTTCATCACCGGGGCTTTCCATTCGCCCACAAGGGGCCAGGCGACTCGATGCTTCTACTTACCAAATCTTTCCACTTTCGAGTAGAGCCTTCCTCTCCTCATACTCATTTTCAGTCAGGTTCCCCTGGCGCAGATCGAGTTCAAGCCAGAGTAACCTTCCAATAAGCTCAGTCTCGTCTCCGTCGAGGGGGTCATTATCCCTGGCTGTCTCTTCGGTAATACGGTCCGCAAGCTCCTCGATCCAGGCCTGCCACCCCCTATCCCTGTCTCCATAAAGCATCCCCTTCACCTCCTTTTTCTTTCCATTAATTTCGTTTCATACTTCCGGTCATTCCAGGGCTTTTCCCCGAGTTCCCATACTGGAGAAACCTCACTTTCTTCCCCTTCCATTTGACTTTCCTCAATTTTGATCGCTTCCATACCTCTTTTGAGGACAAAAAAGACCACAAAGGATGATTTAAACGCCTCAATCCTGAATCAAGTTCAGGGCAAGTGTGGCCTGTTTCAGAGAAAAACTCCTACGAAAAGTATTCCTATATATGTATTACTTCCAAAAACACAAATCGGTGGAAGAATTTACAGGTTTAGAGGGCACATGATAATGGCATGGGAGGCTTAAGACTGAACTGATGGGCTTTGTGGGACGGGTTTTCAGTTGACTGGAATAAGTCTTCAGCTACCTGATATCTAAATAATTGAAGATTACTGAAAGCGTGCCCTACTTAGGAGAAGTTTGCCTGGGGGTGTTGAAACACATCCAGTACTACCGAAAGGGGTAGAGATGTCGACCAGGAACAATACCTGGAGGGAACCTCCTTGAGGAAAATAATTATACAGGGAATCAAGAAACTTGTGACCGAGATGACCTCGACCAAATTCCTTCCGCTCGTTTTCATCTGTATAGGGATCTGGCAGAAGTTCGTTCAGGATTCAATTGGTCTTGGGACAGCTCTTCTCATCATCGGGATCCGTGAGGTCCCGGTTGATGCCATTATCGGAAGGCTTACAGGAGGTCTGAAATCATTTAAAGACCATTGACCATTGCTAAAGGATTCCCTTGGTGGGTCTGGGTCCCCGGTTGGCCCGGCTGTTCTCTATCTCTTTAGCATGGCTTCCGGGTCGATTTACAGCCGCAAACTCTGGAACATGCTTCGCGATCAAATCGTTCAGGAAGATAAGGCCATCCAGGAAGAGCCTGAAAAGGAAGTGACCCGTTTGGACCAAAGGGAAAAAGAGTTGATCCAGGAGAACGAACGGATCAAGAAACAACTGGCAGCCGCTCAGGAAGAGAAGCGGATGCTTTTAGGGAGGCTCCATGAAATCGAAACTCAACTCAGCGCTTTTGCTTCTAACCTTCCTCCTTCTACTGACCTTGACGCTCTGGCCGAGCGATTCAAGAAGCGAGGATACTCTCCTGTTGTCCTTCCCAGGAAATGATGCACAGCGTTTGCTGCGGGTCGAGGAAGAAGCACCCCTCAAAGATCAGCCTCTTAGAATAGCGGGGCGCAAACCTGGAGAATGAGAACGATCTCCTGAAGGAGCAGAACGCCATCCAGGAGAAGCTGACCGAACTGGCGAAGAGAGAGGCCGAGGTCTACCGCATCGCCTTCGAAAAGGAGAAGGAGCTTACCGACCGCGCGGTGAAGTTGGCCGAAATCGGGAAACCGAAATCGAATTGGGAGCTCCGGGGATTATTGGGGTTGGCAGCCTTTCTAATAGGGTGGTCTTTAGGAAAGTAGGAATTTTAAGAGAATTGTCTGCAGGTAAAGTTATTTATTAAGGTTCGACAATGAAATCCATGACATAGATGTGCTCAATTCTTAGGCAAAGTGGTAGAATTAGCTATCTTCAGGGAAAAGCAAAGCTCACTTCAACAGCTTTCCAACATCTATTGTGGAAAGACAAATATAAGATATTGAAATCAAAGTATTTTTTTAGAAAATATCAGACCCACTTTCTGTAAAGTTCTTTGATCTTCTCTTCTTGAGTTCCTTGGAGTTTTTTTGGTTTCTTTCAGGGATTGACAAAAATTATGAATCTTGATATTAACTCACTACACCAATAAATTTGCGGCTTCCACTTTACAAATCGCTTGGGTTGGGAGTGCTCAGGTTTAACTTGATCCCTTTCAGGCAGGGACAGTAATGGAGTGGTACGCCCTAAGCCGACCGGGTTTTTGTCGTAAATTCCAGTACGGAAAAAACTGGTTACGTTGGCAGAATTTTCACAAAGAATTATTCACACAATATAAAATAGATCACAATAAGTGACTTGCTATGCCGCTGGATTTCAGTAAAAACTCTGATGAAGATTTAATAAAGCAATTCCTTCAGTCGAAGGATAGGACAACTAAGAAGCTGATAAGGGATGAGATATTCAAACGATACTGTGAAGAGTTTGACCGAACGATCCGCTCTGTTTTTAGGAAAAAAGGTATTCCTTATAGTTCCGATGCCGAATATTACGACACGGTGTTTACTGACAATTATGAAGGCATATTTTCTTTGGAGGCTTTCGAAAGGAAAGTCAAAGAGTACGACAGGGTAAGGCCTTTTCACAAGTGGTTCGCCGTCGTGATACATAACGAGGTCATTGACTGGTTAAGAAAAGTCAACCATGAAAGGGGTCTCTCTAACGAAGAGATTCTAAAAGGTATCTCAAAACAACAGTGGCAGAGCCTGGATTCTCCAGTAGGTTCGGGAGAGGAAGATAAACAGTTAACCCTGAAGGACGTGATCACATCTGAGAAACCACTCCCGGAAGAGGATGAAAAAAGAAAGAAATTAAAAGAGACGATCAAGAGACTACCGGAGCCGTTTAGATCCCTTCTGAATGTTAGATTTGTTGCTTATCAAGAGGTTGATGACGGCGTCATCTCTTATATTGCGACGAAAAGAAATGTTTCGAAAGAGGAAGCAGGGAGGGAGATCGGAGAGCTTAGAGACAGGTTAAGAGGTTCCAAGGAATTTGAGGAACAAGAGAAGATAGAAATTTTATTAGCTTCCCTGTATCTAAAAGCAGAAATCCTGGAAGTAAAAGCCAAATGGCACAGGAAGAGACTTGGCGACCTTGACATCGATAAAACGGAAGAAATCGGAAGGGAGGTCACCGAGGTGCCATTAGGGGACCTGGTCAAGGCGAAGGCCATGGCGATCGAAAGATATAAAGAAGAAAATGTTAATATTCGTGCGTGGGAAGAGGCAGAACTTGCAAAACTTAAAGAAACCCTGAAGCGTCTAGACAACATAAGAAGCAAACGTGAAAAGCTACTTAAGGAATACTATTCTGGCTCTTACTACGTCAGGCCGAGCAATAACGAGATGGCCGGTCTTCTGGGAATTAAAGAGGGAACGGTTGGAAGCCAAAAGAACAGGGCAAAAGAAGCCCTCCGGGACCTTGTTATAGGTGCTAAGTTAGGTAATTCGGGAAAAAAGATAAAAGAAATTTCGTAAATACAAAAATGAAAACTGAAACAGACCAAAATGATTATCAGGATCTGGATTTAGCTGAAAAGATGGCTCGAGAAAGCATTCTATCAGAGCCTGACAATGCAAATAATTACATTGTGTTATCCCGAATACTCTGGGATAAAGGGGAAATCAAAGAGGCAATAAAAATATTATCGAGAGCAAAAGATAGGTTTACCGGGGCTCAAAAAACAGCAATTCTGGATCAAATGGAGTGGATCTCCGGTTCTGAAAAGCTCTGGGAAAGCGTCGTACTGTCAATAACCTCTCGTAGGGAGATCAAAATTCCTGTTAAATATTGTGGGCATAAGGATAATGAAGAATCCCTCGATACGGCGCTCTGGGAATATGCTAACAGCCTTATGGAGGAAGATGAGGAAGAGAGGTTTTTGAACGAGATCAGAAATTGTAAGTACTGTCTAACAAGACTCATCGCAATCCAAAAAACATTGAACGAGATTCAACAAGAACCTTTATGGTCTCACGAAAAAGTGAGAGCGGCGGTCGAGAAGAATTTAAGAAAGAAGAAAGTTGAGTCGTTAATACAAAAACTTTCGAACCTCACAAAAAAAGCTCCTTCGTATTTGCAGGATTCAATGGAATCGACTCGCCAAAATCTTAGTGATCTTTTTCGAAAGACCTTTACCTACCCGAGTCCTTGTTTTTCGCCTGTTTTCGGAGAGGCTCAGGTCACTGTTTTGAGTCCTTTTGGAAAAGTTCGTTACCCGATCGCCTTTGAATGGAATCCTTATGAAGGAGCTGACCAATATGAAATGTCGGTCGAAGATGTTGGCTGGTCAAGGAATACTACCGATACCAAAATTGAGGTTTCTAAGGCAGATTTGATGTTAAGTTACGGCAAAGAGTATATGTGGGAATTAAAGATTCTAAAGCAAGGGGAAGCGGTTGACGAGATAACTGGTTTTATCTCTCTTGGAACGGAGGAAGAGATAAAAGAAATAGAAAATTTGGAAAGAGAATTGACAAGCATTGCTCCTGAGGAGGATAGACTGTTACTTCTTGCCGGAATATTGGAAGAAAACGAATTTCTAATAGAAGCAATTGAGAAATACAAGAGGGCCTATGCAATCGATCCTTCCGAAGGCACAGCCTATAGGATTGCTTCTTGTTATGACAAGCTTGAGTTGGAAGAATTAAGGGATGAGTGGAATAGAAAAATCCTGGAGAAAGAGCATACCTCACAATGAATAAAAGGCCTGGTTGGGTAACATTTTTTGCTGTTTTGCAGTTCATAGAAGCTATGAGGGTTTCCTTTCTAGCCATTGGAGCTTTCAAAAGCGGAGATTTGGGTTTCGGTATTTTACTCATAGTCCTTGCAGGCTCCAGTATACCAATTGGTTTTGGTTTGCTCAGATTAAAGAATTGGGCAAGAGTTGTTCTATTAATAAAATCTATCCCTGAACTATTTCTTGTCCCTATTGGCACTGTCATTGCTGGGATAACAATTTATTATTTTACAAGAAGAAAGAGCAAATCTTATTTCATTTATTCTAAAAAAACGCTATCTAAACAATTTTCGAAGGCATGGAAAGATTTCTGCTTACCAAAGCGGATGGCTAAACACAGCGCCTTAATTAAAGGTCTGATAGCCTTAGAAAAAAATAACCGTAAGAAGGCAAGAAAAATTTGGGAAGGTTTGCAGAAACATTTTCCACAAGACTATAGGATTACCCACTCTCTTGCTCTGCTCAATTATTGGGAAACTGTGTCTGCTAAAAACCCGAAAGGCCCAACCCAAGAGGTAATAGGGAAAAACATAGGCAACTGGGTAATGCTTTTGAATTCTGTTAGCGCCGATTTAGATATCCCCCGATATCACCGATCTAATATTCCTTCCTTATAATTCCTGTTCTTCAAGCTCATAGGGAGATGAAGGTGTTTTTCCTTCTTATTCCTCTTGGTCGTTTTGTTCCTTTGGCTTGTATGATTACTGTCATTCCAATGCCAAAGGAAGACCAGGATGAAACCGAAGCAGTGTCCTTATTGCCAAAAGTCACTTACACTCAATCCGAAAGTCAAGAAGTGCCGAAAGACCTGCGGTGATGCTTCATGCCAGAAGGCGTTAAACAGAGACAACAGTGCCCGCTGGAGACAGCAGCATCCCGATAGTTGCCATCCCGATTACCCTCGGGTCAAACTCTGGCTCCAGAAACATCCAGGCTACCTCCAACGCTACAGAAAAGACCATCCCACCTATGTTGAGAAGAATCGCCAGGCTCAACGACTCCGGGATCGGCGAAAAAAGCTCCATCTTGATATACAAAACAAGATTAGAAGACAACCTACTGAAATCATTAACCAATTATGGAATTCATCCCATCTTGATATACAAAATGTTTCTGAGATCCAACCCCTTGAAATGACTTTCCTTTTCTCAACCCTTCCCTGTCTTGATATACAAAATTCGTTGGACAACAAGGGCTGTCCGAAGGAAAATGGCACCATCGAAGCCAGGAGGTCAGACCCATGAGTATCAAAAAACTTCTTCGCCCAGACCGAGTTCGAAAGATCGAAGGCTCCTTCAGCTGGATCGATCATCGTTTCATTACAGGGGGGTTCTTGCGAGACCTTTCCACCATCGAAATTCTTCTTTACCTCTTCCTGGTCGCCGTCTCGGATCGAAATGGGCTCAGTTTCTATCATGACGACCGAATCGCCACCCTTCTGAAGATCGATCTGGCTTCCCTGGGCAAGGCCAGGGAAGGGTTAATAGTGAGGTCGCTCGTGGCCTATGATCCCCCTCTGTACCAGATTCTGTCTTTGCCCTCTCGTCCGGTCCTTCTTCCCTCCGGAGAGGAATGGGAGAGAAGAGAACATGAAAAAGCCATCCACTTTTTTAAAACCATTCAGGAGGTGCTCAAATGAAGATCGAAACCTGGGCCTCCATCCGTCACCTTTATCACGTTGAGAAACTTCCCAAGAAGGCCATCGCCAGAAAACTTGGCCTCGATCCTAAGACCGTGCGCAAGGCTTTAAAGAAGGAGACTTTCTGGGCTCCTTCTTCCCCCCTTCGGGCCTCCAAGCTCGATCCCTTCAAAGACAAAATCCAAGCCCTCCTTGAAACCTATTCAGGTCTTAGTGGGGTACGCATCCACGAGGAGATCCAAGCCATGGGTTATTCGGGCGGCATCAGTATCCTCCGGGATTATCTGAGAACGATTCAACCGCCCCCCAAAGCGTTTCTTCCCATTCGGGTTCTCCCCGCGGAAGAGGCACAGTGCGATTGGGCCTATGCCGGCCGAATCTCCTCCCAGAAGGTCTACTGCTTCCTAATGGTCCTCTCCTTCAGCGGCATGCTCTATCTCGAATTCTTCCCCTCTCAATGTTTTGAAAACTTCCTCATCGGCCATGTCCACGCCTTTCATTATTTTGGCGGTGTCCCTAAAAGAATCCGGTACGACAATTTATCGAGCGTCGTTTTACACCGATTCGACCGGAGTGTCCATTTGAACCCACGCTTCCTCGATTTTAGCGCACACTATCTCTTTGACCCTTCCCCCTGCAATGTGAAATCGCCCCACGAAAAAGGCCGCGTCGAAAAAAATGTGCAATACGTTAAAAAGAATTTTCTTGCGGGAAGAACTTTCCTCTCCCTGACCGATATCAACGCTCAGGCTCTCTCCTGGAGAGATCAGACGGCCAATTGTCGCATCCATGGCTCCACCAAACAGAAACCGGTCGATCTGTTCCTCAAGGAAGAACAGCATCGTCTCATCCCCCTGCCTCAGAGGGATTACGATATCCGGATCACCACCCCTGTCAAAAGTACTTCTCAGTCTCTCGTTCAATTCGAAACCAACCGCTACAGTGTCCCCTTCGCCTATGCCTCCCGAATGCTCACGCTCAAGGCTGACGATCAGTTTGTCTCGATCTATGCCCTGGATCAGCTCATCGCTCAGCACCCTCGCTCATTCCAGAAATATCAGCGCACCGAAGACCCCAGCCACTACAAAGGCTTGCTCCCCTCCAAACCCAAGGCGACTTACTTCAAACACCGGGATGCCCTATTCGCCCTGGGGGAGACGGCTCGCCGTTATGTCGAGGCCCTGGCAAAAACCGAACTCCACCCCTTTTATCAATTCAAAAAGATCATTGCGCTCATCGATCTTTACGGTAAGACCGAAGTCCTTCAGGCGATGGATCATGCCCTCCATTACAAGGCCATGGGTTACGAGTACCTCCAGAATATCATCCTCGTAAACCGCCGGAACCGCTCTTGCTCTACCCCTCCGGGCTCTCCTTTCTCCAAAATCAATCCCGACCTCATCCGCTCCACCTGGGTCGAGGAGAGAGATCCCGGCCTCTATGACCAACACTTCCAAATCGAGGAGGATGACGATGAAGATCGAATCCCTGAAACAAGCACTGACGACCCTTCATCTCAAGACAATGGCTGAGATGCTAGAAGGGGTCTTGAAACAAGGAGAAAGAGAAAACCTCTCCGCTGTGGATATCCTCTCCCTTCTGGCCTCTCAGGAGATGGCTGCCCGAGAACAGAGACGGGTCAAAACCCGCGTTGCTCAAGCCAATTTCCCTGTGCTCAAAACCCTCGATGCTTTCGACTTCGCCTTCCCAAAATCGATCAATAAGTCCCAGATCCTCAGCCTCTTTGATCTCCATTTCGTCGAGAAAAAAGAGAATGCCATCCTCATGGGCCCCCCAGGGACAGGGAAAACCCATATCGGTCTGGCCCTTGGGTATCATGCCTGTCAGCACGGCATCAAGACTCTCTTCACCACTGCCATGAATCTAATTAACCAATTATCCGCTTCTCTGGCCGATCATTCCTTCCTCAAGGCCATGAAGCTCTTTACCTCACCCCGATTATTGATTATCGATGAGTTGGGCTATCTTCCCGTGGATAAGCAAGGCGCCGAGCTCCTCTTCCAAGTGATCTCCAACCGGTACGAATGTGGCTCCATTGTTGTGACCACCAACCGGGCCTTCCGAGACTGGGGAGCCATCCTCAACAACGACAATACCCTTGCCTCTGCCATGATTGATCGCCTTGTCCATCACGGGGTGCTGGTCCAGATCAAAGGAGACAGCTATCGAGTAAAATAGCCCTTACTACCTCAAAGCTGAAATGCTTGGTTTTGACTGGGAGCAACGAAATCCTCTGTCTTTGATTTGCTCCCAGTCCTATCTACATCTCTATCCTCTTCCCCTCTGATTCAATCAAGAGGGGATTCGTTCATCGTTAAAAAGGGGGAATTCCTGATCGGCGCTAACAGTCAGCGGAAATCAAGTCGGAATTCCCTGCTTTTGTGAGGCTTAATAGCTGCTATATGTGCTATTCTCGGACTGCCTAAAATGTTTGGATTTGCTTTTCATATCTGGAGTGCTTTCAGTTGTCCGATGTCACTCTCGATAAGCCCTCAGCTTCCTTTCGGCATCGTCCAAGTCTGCCCCTAATGTTTCAAGGTTTGCTAAGCATCTGTCGCAGAATTGGTACATACCAGGGTCGTACAACTCGACTGGGGCTCCGCACCATAAACACTTCATAGAGGGTACCTCTTTACAATGGTCTCAGCTTCCTTGTGATCGAAGGGAGCAGGTCAATGCCCATGACCTGCACCAGCCAGTTAGACCTTTCTTTCTCCAGCCATTCGTACTTTCGGACCAGTAGGATTGGGAAGTCCAAGATCATGACGGAGATCTTGTCCTCCCAGCTAAACCATACGTTCCTGAATTCGTTGTAGTTTCTCCTCACCGATTTGCTCTCCTTTCGAGGGCAGGATGCTCACCATTGCCTCCGGAATCTTGCCTATCCGGCGCTGGGCCCTTGCCCTCACAAAATGTAACGAGGAGTGTGGGATGTTGGCCTTCTCTATATTAAAGAGAGGAGATTGATTAGGAGGTTCTTAGAATTCCGAAGCAATGGGTTACGTGAATACGAAGTACTACAAACTGAGCTTGTGTATTGTTGAAGAACTCGTCTGTATTCGGAAGAAGGTTTTTATGTCTGCAAATGAGAATTTATGGCATAGAAAGTTAGCTCGTTTAACGGCAGAAAAACCGTTCGACTGCGAAAATGAAATGAATTTTTCTCTTGTTTGGATGAAACAACTTTTCCAATGCTATTCACTTTCTTTTTTTAAAAATGATTTTAATCCATCTTTTCTGCCCTTGGTTCCCCAGTAAAATGCTAAACTATCCAATTCATAAGCCAATACGGCTTTTTCACTCATCTCATAACTTGCATTTATGGATCCCTTCAACATCTCTAAAGCGATAGGGTTTAAAGAACATATTTCCCTTGCAAGACATTTTGATTCTTTACTTAGCTTATTTTTACTTACAACTTTGTTAATTAATCCTAATTCCATCCCTTTTTGCGCGTTAAATAAATTGCCTAATAACGATAGCTCTTTTATTTTCCCGACACCAAGGTAACGTTGAAGGATTTTAGGCCCGCCAAGAAATAGTGGTATTCCTATTTTAATCTCTGGGAGACCTAAAAGGGCATTAGGTGAGGCGATTCTCAGATCACAATTAAGTGCCAGCATTAATCCTGCCCCTAATGTTATTCCATTTAATGCTGCTATGGTTGGTTTTTTATAGTGTTCAAGATAATTGAATATTCTTTGAATCCATCTGTTTGCGTTCCTCATACCAATAGAGTCTTCTTTAAAAAGCCATTCCACATCCATTCCTGAACAAAAATTCTCGCCTCTTCCAGTTAGAATAACTGTCCTGGCTTCATCATTATCTTCAATTTCTTGAAGTAGATTGTTAAGCTCATAGAGCAAGTCATAACACAAGGCATTTTTTTTCTTTTCATTTGCCAATTCTATAATGGCAATATTCTCTTCTATTCTAAAATATAGATATTTGAGATCCATTTCATTCCCTCACTACTTTGATGTTTTCGAACTTAATTCCCTTTTAAAGTTATTTGATGACTGATGATGCTAAAAGTTCATATCTCTCTTCTCGTAACATTAGAGAACGGTGTTGTTCGATAATGTATTTAGTTTTACACATTGATAATATGTTGTTTCTTATCTCATCATCTTCTGACATGCACATCAAATGCAAAGGTGATGAACAACCCTTCACTCTCCTAATTCTTTTCCCTTTTGAAGAGAAGAAACTATTTCCTAAATTAGGGTTAAATTAATTCATTAGAATTAAAACCCCTCACTACATGAAGAATGATTTTAAAATCACGTAGGAAGGGGAAATGTCTATTTTTGTCTTATATTTATCCTTGTTAGTTCCCAGCCTGTAATGGGTTCATAAAACCCTGTCTTAGAATTTGCTTTTACAACTCGCATGGCTGTCATTGGACAATGATCATCTTGAGAATATGAAATTGGACCTGTAAGACCTTCTGTATTAAATTCCCTGAGAGATTCTAATGCTTTAACTAATGTTTCTCTGGTTAAATCCCTACCAGCCTTTTTAATGCCTTCACCTAAAATTAAAGCATTCACGTAGGAAAGAATATAATATTTAGGTGGGATTTTATCCGCTGGATTTCGCTTATTTCTATTTTGAATTAGTTTTGCCATGCCGGGAATCTCTATTTCGTTGGGTAAGGCAGCATATTCTGCGCAATGATAAATATCTGCGGCACTTCCTGCAACTTTAATTACTTCTTCTAACCTAGCATTAGCACAACTAAATATGGGTATTGTCAACCCCATTTTTTGTGCTTCTTTTAAAAGCATAATGGCATGTGAAGGGATAGCTGTTACAATCAAAAAATCTGGGTTAGCTCTCTTTATATTTAGAACCTGCGAACTTATGTCGATAGCCCCCCTAGTGTACTTCTCGGTAGCCACAACATTAAGTTTATATTTTTCGACTGCTGCCCTGAACCCTCTTAAGCCATCTTGTCCAAAATCATCATCTTGATAAAAAAAAGCCAATTTGGGATCTTTAGCTTTAAGGTTGAATAGGATGTATTCAATGTTAAAAATAACTTGGTCTGCATAAAAAGGGCCATAGGCGAAGATATGCTTTGGTGTTTTAGGTTCAAAAATACCGTAAGCAGGAATAGGGGCCATGGAAGGAATTTTTTCTCTTTCAATCGTCGGTGTGAGCGCTGCCGTAATTGGGGTCCCAGAAGTGGAGGCCAAAGCGAATATTTTATCCCTGTCAATCAATTTCTTAAGAGAAGCGATTGCTTGTGGTGGCTCATATTTATCATCCTCGCTTACTACTTCAATTTGTCTACCGTGAATGCCTCCTTGCTCATTTACTAAACTGAAATAGTCCTTCACTGCATCCGCGATTGGAATACCTACCATTGCAATAGGACCTGTCAAAGGAGAAATTGTTCCAATAATAATTTTATCCTTTAAAACTCCCTGAGCCTTAGCAACAGAAATATATTTAGCTGAAAAACCAATAAGAATAGACATGACTAACAAAAACCCAATAAACATATTTAGCTTTGTTTTCATCTTATTTGCCTCCTTATTTTAATTAGTTATGATTTAATAAACCCTTTGAGTCTATTTCACCTCCTTCCTTCATTCAATTAATTCTCTCGATACTACCTCTTTAATGTGTGTAAGGCCACATTTTCCAGTAAACTTTAACATTATTCCAGATGCCATTTAACCCTTTAGGTTCGATTATGACAAATAACATTATAATTAGCCCATAAAGGATCATATTTATGTCGGCAAACTTTTCCCCAAAAATGGGAAAGCTACCTTTAAAAAGATCAGATAGGAGTTTTAATAATTCTGGTAATGCTGTCATAAATACCGCACCAAATATTGAGCCTAAAATCGAACCTAATCCACCAATAATTATCATCGCTAAATATTGAACTGAGATTAAAAGCTCAAAATGAGTAGGCCCTATATATTGGAAGTAATGAGCCATAAGACTTCCAGCCACACCTGCATAAAAAGAGCTTACAGCAAAACTTGAAAGTTTGTATCGATATAAGTCAATCCCCATTGCCTCTGCTGCGATATCTCTATCCCTTATTGCTATCCAAGCTCTTCCCGGTTTCGATCTAACAAGATTTCTGGCAAATATTGTTGCCAAAACGGCAAGAGGGAATACTAAGAAAAAAAATTCTTTATCTGTGTCAATATTTATCCCAAAAATATTTGCCGGACTAACGACCATTCCTTGCGCTCCATTCGTAAGACTAACCCAAGAGTTAGCTAAATGTTCGATAATAAATCCAAAGGCAAATGTTGTAATAGCGATATATAAACGCTTTAATTTTAAAGAGGGAATTCCAACTAAAAAACCGGCAATGGTGGATATTAAACCAGCAAGTGGCAAAGCCAAAAGAAATGGAAAACCACACTTTGTTAAAATTGCACTCGAATATGCACCGATTGCCAAAAAGCCTGCTTGGCCGACAGAGATTTGACCAGTAAATCCTGTAAGTAAATTAATTCCTAATGAACCAATTGTTGCAATGGCGGATAGATTAATAATATAAACAAAATATTTATCGGCAATAAGAACAAAACCAATTAGCGAAATGACAAATAATCCTATACAGACCTTTATAAAGGTGGTTTGAAGTAAAGAAATATCTTCCTTGTAAGATGTTTTAAAATCACCACTTCGCACTTTGAACCACCTTTCTAATCAAACTCTCTCAATTTCTTCTTTTCCAAAAAGACCATAAGGCCTAATCATCATGATAGCAATTAAAATGACGAAGGCGGTAAGTTCTTTAACCCCTCCACCAACTAATGGGTCGATGTAACCTCCAGCGAGATTCTCTACAATTCCGATAATAAGACCGCCCAAAATTGCTCCCAATATACTATCTAGTCCTCCTAGTACAACCGCGGGAAATACTTTAATTCCCACAAAACTCAATGAGGGATGCAAAATTGTAATTGCGCTAAGTAAAATACCTCCCATAGATGCAACAATCGCAGAAATGGCCCACGATAATCCAAATATTTTTCTAACACTTATTCCCATAAGAAGTGAGGCGTCCTGATCGTTAGCAACAGCTCTCATCGCAATACCCATTATCGAAAATTTAAAAAATAGTGCGAATATAACGATTAAGATTCCAGTTAATATAATTGTCGCGAGATGTATTGGAGAAATTACAATTCCTGAAAAAGAAATGGGGGCCTCTGAAACAAAGGTGGGGAATTTCTTAATCATGTAACCCCATAATAAACCTATCACTCCTTTTAAAAATATGCTTAGCCCGACGGTTACCATGATTACTGAGAAAATTGGTTCGCCAACCAAAGGTCTAAGAAATAACTCCTCTGTAATAAACCCAATAATTGCTACGGTCACAAAAGTAAGCAAAAAAGCCCAGATAATTGGAATATGTAGTTGCACAATGAAAAAATAACATACAAATGCACCAAGGACCATCAGTTCACCCTGTGCAAAATTTAAAACGTCGGTTGCTTTATAGATAATAACGAACCCCAAGGCAACAATTGCATAAATGCTTCCGACAGCTAAACCACTTAAGATAAGTTGTAGAAAATTAGCGACCTCTTCTGAAAACATTTTTATTTCCCTATCGTCTTTTTTAAGACAAACAACTTCAAATACTTATTTGTACATTTTCGTTATAATATCCTTATACTTTTCCTCAATAATTTTTCTTCTTACCTTTTGAGTCGCAGTTAATTCATCGTCGTCCTGATCCAGTTCCTTGTCGAGAATAGTAAATTTTTTAATTGTTTCAACTTGTGCAAACCTTTTATTAACCTCTTTCGTTATTTGTGACACCAATTCAAATACTTCTTGTTTCTGTGAAAGATCTTTGAAAGTGGTGTAGGCAATGTGGTTATCTTCAGCCCACTTACCTACATTATCATATTCTATCAAAATCAATGCGGTTAAATACTTTTTACCATCTCCTATTACAACTGCGTCTCTAATATACGGACTCGCTTTAAATTCATTTTCGATTTCTTGGGGTGATATATTCTTTCCTCCTGATGTAATAATGATATCTTTTTTTCTGTCTGTAATTTTAAGATGACCTTCCTCCGTTAGTCTCCCTACATCTCCAGAAAATAACCATCCATCCTTGACCGTATTTTCAGTAGCCCCTGGATCCCGATAATAACCCTGGAAAATACCACCGCTTCTAAATATTAGTTCTCCATCTTCAGCGATCTTAAGTTCAACCCCTGGTGAAATACGCCCAACTGTGCCAATTTTTATGTCATCTCCTTGATGGACACTGCAGATTCCGGTGGACTCTGTTAATCCAAAAAGTTCTCTAACCTTTAAACCTATAGAATGGAAAAACCTGCTTACTTCAGGTGGCGTAGGGGCTCCACCAGTATAAAGATTTCTTGCTTTATTTAAACCATATATTTTTTGTAATGGACGGAAATGAATTATGTAAGCAATAAAATATAAAATGTTCCATGCAAAATTAATAATTTCCTTTTTTTCTTTTTTTAAATAGTAAGCTCGCCCAATTTTTAAGCACCACTTATCCACTATTCGTTTGAACCATGTCGCGTCTCTCATTCGCATAATGTGGCTTGAATGCATTTTTTCCCAGATTCGCGGCACTGCAAAAAAAACGGTTGGTGCTATTTCATTTATATTTTCTTGTACTGTGTCTATACTCTCTGCAAAATTTACTGTGATACCACCTACAATTAATGGGTAAAATACCGAAAAAGACCTCTCAGCAATATGGCACAGTGGTAAATAAGAAACAATTATATCATCTTCCCTAAGCGGGGTAGAGGCTACAAAATTCTTAGCACTTGAAATAGCATTTCTATGTGATATCATTGCCCCTTTCGGTCTTCCCGTTGTTCCTGAAGTGTAAACCATGAGGGCTGTATCTTCGGAATCAGTATTGTCGACTAACCTTTCAAATAAATTAGGATCTCTCTCGTCGATCTCTTTTCCTAATCTTAAGACTTCTTCATAATTTAGAATCAATGGGTTGCTATATTTCCTTAGACCTTTCATATCGATGACGATTATTTTTTTCAGCTCCGGAAGGCTTTTTAATACTTCTAATACTTTATCTGCTTGTTCCTGATCGCCTACCACAACGAACTTTGATTGTGAATGATCTAAGATATATTCAACTTGAGAAGACACATTTGTAGGATAAATTCCCACTACTATTCCACCAGCAGATTGCGTGCCAATATCAGCATAAAGCCATTCTGGGTTGTTTTCAGAAAGAATCGATACTTTGTCTCCTTTTTTTAAACCAAGGTCTATAATCCCAAGCCCAAAATATTTCGCATTCTCATAATATTGTTTCCAGGTAATGTTACACCATATTCCAAGATCTTTTTCCCTGAGGGCAATGTTATTTTTATATTTCTCCGCAGACCTCTTTAAAAGTTTTGGAATGGTTTGTTTTTCCATAAAAATACTTGTAAACCACTAAAAGTATGTTATTAATTTTATTAGTTTAATTCGTCACCAAGGTATGCCTCAATAACTTTTGGGTTTTTTTGTATTTCTCCGGGTGTTCCTTCTGCAATTTTATACCCAAAATCGAGGCATGCTACACTTTTTGATATTTCCATAACAACACGCAGGTCATGCTCGATCAAAACAATGGTTGTGCCAAACTCCTCATTTACATCGAGGATAAAGCGAACAATATCTTCTGTTTCCTCAAGATTCATACCTGCGGTGGGCTCATCTAAAAGCAATACTTTTGGATCAATAGCTAATGCTCTTCCAAGCTCAACTCTCTTTTGAAGCCCATACGGAAGTTCACAAACCATTTTTTTACGTATTGATTCGATTTCTAAAAAATCGATGATCTCTTCGGCCCTTATTCTATGCTGTATTTCCTCTTTAATAGTTTTACCAATGAATATCCCACCTGAAATAATTCCGCTTTTCAGAAGTCGATGCCTTCCTAAAATAATGTTATCTATAACTGTCATATTCTTAAACAATTCGATATTTTGAAATGTTCTGCCTATTCCCAAAGAAGATCTTTGATATGGTTTTAAAGTTATCAAATCAACGGTATTAAAAACTATTTTGCCTTTTTGTGGTTTATAAAAACCGCTGATACAATTTAAAATACAAGTCTTTCCAGCTCCATTGGGGCCTATTATAGAAAAAATATCCCCTTTATGAATTTCTATACTTATATCTGATAGAGCGTGAATACCACCAAAATCTAAAGATAAATCATTTATAATAAGTTGAGGTGGATTTTCAAAGTGTTTCTCAAGACAACCATCTTTTTCTTCTTTTATAGTGTTTAACATCCGCAAAGCTTTTCCTGCCTCCTTCCTCAGTAATTCCTAAATAAAATTCCATAACATCTTCATTCTTTTTTAATTTCTCGCAGGAGTCGTCCATAACCACTCTACCGTTTTCCATAATATATCCATGGCTTGCAATGTTTAATGCCATAATAGCGTTTTGCTCAACCAATAATATTGAGATAGATTGATGCTTATTGATATTTTCTATAATCCTAAATATTTCACGCATAACAATAGGTGCTAACCCTAATGAGGGCTCATCGAGCATTAATAAATTGGGGTGCCCCATTAAAGCACGACCAATGGTTAGCATTTGCTGTTCCCCTCCGCTCAAATAACCAGCCTTTAGAAATAATCTTTTTTTCAAGGCTGGAAAATACTCTAATACCTTCTCAAGGTCATTTTTAATATCTTTTCTATTATTTCTGGTAAACGCACCCACTCTTAAATTTTCAATTGCCGTTAAGTCAGCAAATACTCTTCTGCCTTCAGGCACCTGACATATGCCCATTTTCACTATTTTCTCTGGACTCTCGCCATGTATTTTTTCCCCTTTATAAATAATAGTTCCTCTCTCAATCTCGCCATCTTGTGATTTTAATAAACCGGAAATAGCTTTAATTACAGTGCTCTTACCTGCTCCGTTAGCTCCAAGTAAGGCAATAACCTCCCCATCGGGAACTTTCATTGAAATTCCTTTAACAGCAAGAATTACATCACTATAAATAACTTCAATATTATTAACGATTAACATTATTATTTTCCTTTAAAGTATATCGCCAAAAAATATAACTTTTCTAAAGCGGTGACAGAATGAATATATCTAGCATCAAAATACAAAGAATCCCCTTGGTTCAGTTTAAAAGTTAAACCGTTATGTTCTATAAATGCTTTACCTTTTATTATATACACCCATTCATGTCCATTATTCGTATGTTCATCAATAAATTTCTCGGCTTTTGCCTCACAATAGCTAATGGTAATATTTTCGTCTATTAAACCTTTAGGGGATAGTATCCTTAACTTGAGATTAGAACTTTCCGTTTTATTTTGGTTTTTGGCTTTAATGAGAATGATAGGATCTTGTTTATCTTTAACAAAAGTATTTATGGGCTGTTTTAAATGGTAAGCAATTTCGGAAAGGAGAACTACAGAGGGGCTGACCCGTCCTTTTTCGATCCTTTGTAAGGTCATAGGACTTACATGAACCTTTTCAGCAAGTTTTTTTAAAGACAAACCTAAAGATAGTCTATCCTTTCGAATTTTACCTCCTATTTCTTTCATAGACCCTCAAACAATTTAAATCAATCCGTAAAAATCAAACTTTTAAATATATCATATTTTGTGGTTTTGTATCACTTATTTTATATGTTGTTAAGAGATATTTTAAGTAGACTGGAACTCCGATATAAGGATCAAACGTAGTTATGGTGCCACAAATGAATCAGCTGAAGTTATGTGAATGCATTAAGGGGGCGAGAGTCCGGTATGCTTGGTATAAACTCAGGTGCGGGTGACCCCAAGTTCTTTGTCGGTTTTATGGGATCTTTTAATTTCCTTTAATTTTAATAGTCATTTTATTAAAATGTGTATATTAACCAGGGCAAGAGAAATAGTAGATTTGTAAATCTTATTCCAAAGGAAAACCCCTATGAATTCGAGGGAAAGGGTTCTCACCACTATCGCACACAAAGAACCGGATAGGGTTCCCCTCTTCTTTAACGCCATCGAGGCCAAGTTCGTTCGTGCAATTGGCCAGGGTGATATGGTAAAAACCTGGAATCAGCTCGGTGTGGATGTGTTCGTCATCGCTCGCCGGTCATGGTGCGAAGACAAGCCAACGGGGCTCGGATACTCTTCCCATCCGCCCCCTCCCGAAGAGTCCCTCGGAGGTGCCATTTATGCCGGGTGGAATGGGGTCGATGAGTTCGGCAGAAGATGGAAACATGGCAGATATGTCGGAGGCGCGGTCGCCACACGGGATGACCTGCGAAAATATTCACCTGAGCTGAAACTGAACGAACGGTACAGCCGTCCGTTGATGGAGGATTGGAAAAAGAACTATTCCGATTACGCCTCTGCCCTCTTCTCTCACAGTGGCCCTCTCG
>Ga0194110_10002843_pt1 | contig 21761 bp, 20 predicted proteins | sample TA2Kig1200mmetaG_FD_146192 | JGI IMG/M metagenome (GOLD analysis project Ga0194110, IMG submission 146192) | Freshwater microbial communities from Lake Tanganyika, Tanzania - TA2015032 Kigoma Deep Cast 1200m | ecosystem: Environmental > Aquatic > Freshwater > Lake | place: Tanzania: Lake...
ACCTCTCCATCAATGGAATCCGATTTGAGGATCCAGGAACAAAGCAGAAGTTCCTCCGGATTGAAGAGACGAGGATTTATCCTGATCTCCTTTCATTTTTAAAAAGGAGATTACAGATCCGGGAATTAGTCATCCTAAGCCCCTCCTTCTTTTTCCATCGAACCCGAGAGGGGGTCTTTATCGGTCCCTGGGTATCCATTAAAAAAGAAGAGAAGAGCGGAGAGGCCCCTGGCAAGGAAGAGAAAAAGGAAGGGGAGACCATTTCTATTAAGATTAATCGTCTCCGGATCGAGAAGGGAGCCATTGATTTCGATGATATGAAGGCGGGTGAGACTCCCGGACAGATCAGATGGAGGGAGGTCGATCTGGAAATCAAGAATATCGAATATCCTATTGTCTCCTCCCGATCTCCCATTGAATTAAAAGGAATGATGAAGGGGAAGACGAAAGAAGGGGAGATTGTTTCGAAGGGGTGGATCGACCTCAAGACCTCGGATATGGAAACCTCTTTAAAAATTCGGGAGGTTGAGTTGAAGGTCTTCGAACCTTACTACCGGAAGAGGGTTTCGGCGGAGATTGAGTTCGGGCATTTGAATATGGACGCCCATATTGCGATAAAGAAGAGCGTGATTGATGTCCCCGGGAAACTGGAGTTGGCTGATCTTCGTGTGAAAGAAGAAGGGACGATCTTTTATATTCCTGCGAAAACGCTTCTCTCTCGGCTGAAGGATAAAGGGAACCGTGTGGAGGTTCAATTTCATGTGAAGGGGAATTTGGATGATCCCCGGTTTAAACTGCAGGAAACTTTCCTGATGCGAATTGGAATTGGACTGGCCGAAGCCCTGGGGTTACCGATTAAGGCAATAGGAGAAAGTTTTTTCGAAAGCTCAGGGAAAGGGTCTGAAGGGCTTGCGGAAGGTTTGAGGTCAATCGAGGAACTGCGCAAGAAGAAGGAAAAGAAAAGGTGAGTTTCCTTTTCATCGATCAAATGTCTTTTTTCGATAACCTAATGTCCTGTTATCCTTCATCCTGGTTCCCTGATCACCTGATGACCTCATTATGATTTCTCTCAAATGGATTCTTTCCGTTTTATCGTCCCCTTTTTTATGTATCCGTCGATCTCCCTTAATTCAACCGAACCGGGTCGATTGGAACCCATCCCTCTCACCTCAGACCGTCCGGATGAATGGCCACACTGTTTTTTATATCGTGAAAGGAGAGGGAAAACCTCTCCTGCTGATTCATGGCTATGGAGCCGGGATGTGGGTATGGGAGAAGCAGATTGAAATCCTATCTCGCTCCTTTCGGGTCTATGCTTTGGATATCATCGGTCATGGTTTCTCGGACCGGCCTAAAATCCCCTATACCTCAGAAACCTATATTCATTTTTTAAGGGACTTCATGGATGGAGTAGGGATCGAGAAAGCCACTCTGATCGGGAACTCGATGGGAGGGGGGATTGCATGGGCTATGGCGATCTCCTTTCCCGAACGGGTCAACCGGTTGGTGCTGATCGATTGCGTGCCGCCGGATGTCCTGAATCAGGTGAGAAATGATTCGTTTAAGACACTTGTTGCCCTGAGAAGTATTCCCTTCCTTCCCTATCTAATTATCGCAGGTCGCAGCAAGAAGTCGATCAAGTGGATTCTCCAGGAGTGTGTTTCTGACATCCAGCGCATCACGCCAGAGATAGTGAACCGTCAATATCAACTTTCGAGAATCAAAGGGACAACCCGGGTTCTTTATTCCACTCTTCATCATGCAGAAGAGGCGAAGAGGTTGAAGGATTCCCTTAGCCTCATTCACCATCCCACCCTCCTCATCTGGGGTGAGGATGATCTCATCTTTCCTCCCGTCGTTGGCGAAAACCTTCATCAGGCCATCCGGGGCTCAAGATTCCAAGTGATCAAGGGAAGCGGTCACATCCCCATGTGGGAAACGCCGGAAGAGGTCAATGAAGCCATCTTATCTTTCCTCGAAGAATGAAGCCAGATAGGATACAACGCACAGCATAAAAGTCAGAACATCATTTAGCAGAACCAATGACGCCAAAATTGTTCAATTCACAAGTCGTGACTTTCAGAGGATTCTGGAGATCGACGATTACAGCCAGTAGAAAGCAAGCACTTCAATGCAAAAGATGAAAACCATATCAAAACATTTTACCCGCCTAAAAACAAATGATAGATAGCAGATATCACAACCTGGCAAAAATAGCACTCTGCTTAACGTGTACACCTACAAAGGGTGAGGATAGACATTCTATACGATCTGAAGATTTTCGATCGAAATCGAGTAACCAAAATCAGCGGGGCGCGATAGCCCATCCCCAGGAATGACTCGCTGATTTTATAATTATGGTGCGATTCCAATAATAATCAAAGGAACTGCGGGAACACCACGGCCCTGTCTGACAACGTTGTAGAACTCACCCTCATAATAGGGTACGCCTGAACTCATGTGTGATTGGAGTGATTTCATTGGTAGGATTTCAACACCGAGGTCAATATGGTCGCCGACATAGAAAGCAAGATGCTTCACAAAGAGGTCATATGCTACGAATGAATATTTACCGAATTGGACTTCAACGGCTACGCGGTCTTTGACAAAATCAGTCTGGTTGTAACTGAAAATAGGCACTTCACCTGCCGCCTCGATTTCTTTCTTTTGTGCCTCCGGTGTCATAGTAAGAGTCTTTCGGATCAGCTTCTCACTCTTAGTAACCCAATAACTGACGCGGCTTTCCTTCCAGTTCTTGATGCGTAGTAACTTTTTAAACTCAGCATTCATACCGATGGGGCTATAAAGAATTTTGCCTTTCATCGTTTTCTCTTTGGAAACTTTGGTCTTAAACTTCTCCGCGTCCACATTATTAATGACAGACTGTATTTCTCGCCATAGCTTAGGCTTGTGAATAAGAAGATATTCAAGGCCGTTCAGATGGGAATAGGTTTCTATAATTTTCATTTTGTGCGGTATCTAACTTTCCTTTCTTTAATCAACAAAAGTTGCCCCGAAATTTTTGGATTTGCCCAAGGAGCTACAGTTAGGCTATTACCCGCTTCAATTGGGTCATATACAGGCTTGTCCATTGGTCGTGTTCTTAATGTCCCAGCAAGTTCCTGTTGTATCCTATCCTTGGCCAATTTAATGTACTTGGGAACAACTTCTGCACCTACCCCACGGCGATCGTGACGAATAGCTGCAATGATTGAAGTGCCAGTGCCAAGAAAGGGATCTAGAACCCAATCCCCTTGATTTGTCATTGCAAGAACAAGACGCTCTATCAGTTCCACTGGAAATTGACAGGGATGTTCGGTCTTTTCAATATGGTTACTCTTTACATTAGGGATAACCCAAAAATCCCCTGGGTTCTTGCCGAGAGGATTGCAAGAATATTTCCCGGCATTTGGTCCTTTGAAATATTTTTTGCCAGGATACTTCTGGGGTACTCTTACTGAGTCGAGATTAAATATATATTCATCAGATTTTGTGAACCATATAATCGTTTCGTATCGTCCGGAAAATCGACGACTACAATGTAAGCCGTGTTCAAAGTGCCAGATAATCCGATTTCTCATTTTAAGACCTAAATCTCTGAAGATCGGATAGAGCACTGTGTCGAGGGGAATGATGGCGCCATTGTCCACATAATTTCCGACCTGCCAACAGATGCTACCGTGCCGAGAAAGACATCTCGCGGATTCCCGGATTACAGCCGCCTGTTGTTCAAGGTAGGATTCCAGTTTGAGCCGCCTCTCATATTCCTTTCCAATATTGTAAGGTGGTGATGTTACAACGAGCTTTAATGACTCATCCGGGATGGTCTTAAGCAATTCCAAGCAGTCGCCGTGATAAATGACGATGTGCTCTGACAGACCAAATTTCTCAACTATTTTCCTTTTGTCGAACATAGCCTTATGATAACAAGACAGTGGTCTTGAGTCAATGGATTCATTTTTCAATTCAGTAAACGTTATTTTTGATAATGTCGATTTCCAGGTGTAATATACACCTTTTTTTGAATTATTAGAAGTGCGGATTTCAGGAAGCAACGAGCCTACCGTTCGATATACTGGGCTGGTTCTGGGTCCCTTGCACCTACACCAAGGTTTCGATTTGGAAGACCTATCAAAGCTTTAAGGGAACCTCTAATAATTATCAATTTGTCACTCCCGACTCGTATCGAAGTACGGGGTTAACTCCGGTGGGAACCCAGTGGTGTCAAGAGGTTCTGGGTTCCGGTCGTTGCGACTCTAAACCGAGCTTTCGCAGAAGGAATGACATTTTAGAAGTAGCCTTAAGTTTAATTCTCCGAACTTATTTCAGCAGGGCGAGGCTCAACCAGGGGACATAGGTGATGATGGCAAGGGCGATCAGGAGGATGACCATAAAAGGGAGAGAGGCCAGAATGAGACTAAACATCGGCTTGTCAAAACGGAGGCTGGAGATAAAAAGATTCATCCCTACCGGAGGGGTCGAAGCTCCGATCTGGAGATTGGCGAGAAAAATGATTCCGAGGTGAACGGGATGGATCCCATAGGCACTGGCGATCGGAGTGATGAGGGGGACGACGATGGTCAACGCCGAGAAAATATCCATGATACAACCCACTGCCAGGAGAAAAATGTTTAACATCACGAGGAAGAGAAAAGGGCTGCTGATGTGGGCTTTAATCAATTCCATTAACTTCATAGGAACTTCCGCGTCGATTAAATAGTTGGTCAGGCCGAGGGCTGAACCCAGGATGATCAGGATTCCACCTACCAGGACCATGCTTTTCCGCATCACCTGAGGGAGTTCTCTCCATTTGATATCCCTGTGGATGACCATCTCGACGAGGAGGACATAGAAGGCTGTGATGGCAGCCGCCTCGCTGACGGCAAAATATCCGCTGTAGATCCCGCCAAAAACAATGAGGGGAAGGGGAAGCTCCCAGATCATTTCCCTTGATGCCTTCCCTATCTCGGAGAATTTGAACCTGGTGCGTGGAACCTCTGTGGCGACAGCCTTCTGAATGCTGAAGATAGAGAGTAAGACCACCAGGAGAATGCCCGGCAGGAGGCCTGCGAGAAAAAGCTCGTTGATCTTCACCTTCGCCACAATGGCATAGATGATCAGCGGAAGGCTGGGCGGAAAGAGAACCCCCAGTGTCCCTGAATTGGTTACCAGCCCGAGAGAGAACTTACCCGGGTATTTCCCCCGTAATAATGCCGGGTAAAGGATACCTCCCATCGCAATGATCGTCAGACCTGTGGCACCGGTCAGGGCAGTGAAAATGGCGCAGGTGACGAGGGTGATGATGGAAAGCCCTCCGGGCAGCCAACCCAGGATGGCATTGGTTAACCGGATCAGCCTTCTGGGAGCCCCGCTCTCCGAAAGAAGATAGCCGGCAAAGGTGAAGAGGGGGATGGCGAGAAGGATGGGGGTGGTGGCAATTCGATGCATTTCAATGATCATGGCTGAAGAATCGATCTGGTTAGAGAAGAGCAGATAGAGCGTCAGAGCGGAGATGACTGTGAAGAGGGGCGCTCCGAGAAGCATCAGAAGAAAGACAATAGCGATCAGCAGGAAGGTCATCTCTCTTTTTCCCGTTCATCCATTATTCCAAACTTTCCGACCCCGGAAAGAGTCTTCAGAAAATGGAGGCCAAACCGGAAGGTCATCAGGCCAAAGGTGACAGGGAGGATCGTCGCTGGAATCCAGGTTGGAATATTCAATAAGGTCACATTTCCCATCTGAGCTTCGTGTTTAATGAATTTCAATGCGGCGTAAGCCAGAAGCCCGCAAATCAGGAAAGAGAAGAGGTGGGTACATCTCCCGGCAAGATTTTTTCCGGCAAAGGGCAACCAGGGCGAAGCCACATCGATGTTGATATGTTTTCCTTCCTTTGTGGCGATGGCCGCCCCGATAAACCCTATCCAGAGGACAAGGTTTCTTAAGAGCGTATCTCCCCAGGATAGCCCTGTTACAAATAGATTCCGGAGGATGATCTGGAGGAAGGCGATGAGGATCATGAGACTCAGCGAGGTAACGAGGAGGATTTGTTCGACCCGGTTTATCGTATCATCCAGCCGCTCCAACCGATCCATCATTTCCCCCCTGACCGATAATTTTCAAGGAAGGAAGCGACCTCATCATACACTTTTTGGGAAAAAGTTTGGCCGGCGAAGCGGACCATGGCTTTATTCGACAGGCTTTTGAATTCTTCCACCTGGCCGCTGGAAGGGGTGATGATCTTGACTCCGTGTTTTGCCATGACCTTGATCGCCTCGCGATTTTCATTCCGGGTCACGGCCTTCAACTGATCCAGATGAATCGGAAAACTTTCGAGAAGGATATTCTGAAAAGATGACGGGATCTGTTTGAAAATTTCTTTTTTAACAATGACTGCGCCTGCGAGATAGGACAGAGGAACATCGGACATATATTTGATTTTAGTGAACCACTGGAGGAGAATGGCACCCGAGGGGGGGGTATAGACGACATTGACGAGTCCGGTCTGAAGACCTACCATCACATCAGGGACCGTAAGGGGAATGGCTTTTACCCCGGCCTCGTCGAAGATGGCTTTGGCCATCGGCGATTCTTCCCAGGTCCAGACCTTTGCCTTTTTGAGATCGGCCACACTGGCCACCGGGAGGGTGGACATGAGATGGACGAATCCCGCTTCAGACCATCCTAAAAAGATATATCCGTTGTCTTCAAAGCCTTTTCTGAAAAAGGAGTCCATTTTTTTTAAAATGGCATCCACCTCTTCATACTTCTGGAAGAGAAAAGGGATCTGTAAGACATCGATCTCCTTGAAGAGCGTGGAGAGTCCGCCCGAGGTGAGGGCCACGCCCTGAATCTGGCCAATCTTCATCTTCCGGAGCATGTCCATCTCATCGCCTAACACCCCGTCAGAATAAATTTTAAACTGGACTCTGTTTTCCGTCTTTTTCATCACTTCGGCGTTCAGGGTGTTGATGGTCTTGATCCAGGGGCTTCCCTGCGGGGCGAGAGTGGCTATCTTAATGACCATGTTTTTCTCTGCTCCATGGGCTGGTGGAATGGGGAATAGAAAAAAGAGCAGACCTAGTCCCAGAATTTTTATCACGGCTTGTCTGTTCTTGCCCATACCTTCTCCTATTCAAAATATTCTTCTATCCGGTCGAACAATTCTTTTGCCTTTTTCTTTGCCACGGCGTTGAGAAGCGTTAAGTCAGGGGAGATATCGACCGGGGTTTTCAGAACGGTTTCAAGGTTTGAGATGAAGAGGTCTTTGTCCCGGGCCTGTCGCCCGTAATAATTTGCATAATAGACATGGGCCAACAGAAACTTTTCGTGGCTGAAATGGATCGCCTTCAAAAAATGGTTCTGGGCCCTTTTAAGATCGCCGCCAGCTATTTTAGGTCTGGAGGCGAACCAGATTCCCATGAAAAGATGGGCGCCCCCATAATAGAATTGCTCATCGATCTCCAGAACCCGCTGCATCATCCATTCCACCCTGGGGAGTTCCGCCATGGCCTCCATGGAATCGAGATTTAAACTTATCCAGTTTGCCCAGCAGGTTGCGCCCCAGAAAAGATAAGGAAGGTCTTTTTTCCCAAGGGCCTTCAAACCCTTCTTGAAATCGTCAAGAGGTCTGTCAGCGGCATTCCGGAACCCTCTGGCCTCCAGTGATCGGAGTCCATATTGCTTTGCCTTCGCAAAAAGGAGGCCCGCATACTCCTTGTCCTGTTCCTCTATAAAAACCGAAGCGAAGGAAGAATATCCCTGGGCCGCCGCGACTAATAATTCCGGATTGTCCGGCAGGGCCTCGACCATGCCATCCATCAACATCAGATAGGCAGGCATCCCCTCACGGATCACTCTCAGATCGGATTGTTTATAGGAGGATTTTGCCACCTCTTCCAATAATGTTGCGGCGGCACCAACGGTCAGCTTCTTGCTTGGAAGACAAGCCACTGGAAAGGAGAGAAGAAACAGAATAAGGATGATCCAGCTCAGAGAAGCATTCATCTGTTATCCCTCGAGACCTAAAAACATCTTCAAGGGCTATTATCCAAATTTATATTTCTAAATCGGGAGTATGTCAACCCATTTTAGATAATGAATAAATCTTCAAATGGCAAAACCTTGTTTCAACCTCCCAGGTTCTCAGGAGGAGAACAATGACTTGACAAAAGAGAGGACAATCGATAATAGAATAGCAGATCATTCGAAGAGGGGGAATGAACTTGGGAAATGATAAGAGGCGCGTGGTCATCACAGGGATAGGGCCTGTAACCCCGGTGGGGATCGGGAAAGATGCCTACTGGGAGAGTCTTGTTCAAGGGAAATCTTCTTTTAAGCGGATTGAGTTTCCGAATCGTGATATGAGCCAGTACCGGTGCCAGATCGGGGCGCCCATTGAAGGGTTCGATCTGGGTCAGTATGTGGAGAGGTCGAAGCATTCGAAATATTTCGGAAAAACTGCCCAGTATGCCATCGCCGCCGCCAAACTTGCTCTTGAGGATGCGGGCATTCAGTTTGAAAAGAATGAGCCGGGGACCCCAAACCCCCATGAGCACAAAAGCGAATATCGGCTGAAGGGGATTGATCCCTTCCGCATAGGAGTGATCCTTGGAGTGAGCGTGGAATCGATGGAGATATTGGAACATTATCACGAGCGTTTTTTGTCGAGGGGGACCAGGGGAATTTCTCCCTTTGCCCTGCCCAATATCTATTTGAGCGCCATCACGTCCCATGTGGCCCAGTATTTTACGATTAAGGGGACTTCGTTTGCCCTCTCAACCGCCTGCGCCTCAGCCACGCATGCCATGAGCAACAGTTTTCTTCAGATCCAGGGGGGAATGGAGGATGTTGTGGTAACCGGTGGGTCGGATGCCTGCCTGACCCCCTACGTCTTCGGAGGGTTCGATGTGCTGAGAGCGATGTCGACGAGAAATGATGATCCCCAACGGGCGTGCAGGCCTTTTGATCGCGAAAGAGACGGTTTTGTCATGGCCGAAGGAGCGGGGGCGCTCGTCTTCGAAGAGCTGGAACATGCCCAAAGAAGAGAGGCACGAATCTACGGGGAGGTGGCGGGATTCGGGATGACGGCTGACGCGTTTCACCTCACCGAGCCTGACCCGGACGGAAAAGCCCTTGGCAAGGCTGTCCGTGATGCCCTTCAAATAGGTGAAGTCTCTCCGGATGAGGTCGATTACATCAATCCCCATGGCACCTCCACTCCGCTCAATGACAAGGTGGAAACGAGGATGATCAAGGATGTCTTCGGGAAAAAGGCATACGATATTCCCATCAGTTCCACCAAATCGATTACAGGCCATATGATGGGAGCCGCAGGAGGTGTGGAAGCGATTGCAGTTGTCCTGACCATGGAAAAGGGAACCATCCATCCCACCATCAACTATGAATATCCGGATCCGGAATGCGACCTGGACTATGTTCCCAACGAAGCCCGCAAAAAGGATGTGAGAATAGGGCTCTCCATCTCCGCCGGTTTCGGTGGGGTCAACAGCGCCATCCTGATCAAGAGGTTCGAGGATTCCCGTTCTTCTTGATCCTGCCTCTTTCTTCAATGATTGACACTTCTGACAGAAGTTATATAATATTGCATAGAAAATAAAAGTCGTTGGTTTGAGGGCTAAGGCTAAGAGGCCGGTTTTGTCAGAGGGTTAGGTCATAGGTTATAAAGGTTTCACTTTACCCCTTCACTTTGCCCAAACTGGCTTCCTAACCATAGCCTTAACCTAAAAGATTTTCATGGTTCGATAGTGACGCTCTATTACAAACGATTGTTGAAGGTTTTTAAAAACCGGTGAGAAGATGGTCCCTTATCAGATTGACCAGGAACTGATCGAATCGATCATCGCCAAATTAAAGGAGAAAGGGTGCGACCTTTCCCATGAAGAGCTAGGCATGGTCGTCGATCTGATCAAGGAGAAGGCGCTCTTTCATTATATCGATCAAGTCATACATCAGGCCGATGCCATCCTCGATATTAATCCTTACTTTGAGGAGAAGGAGATCCTTGAGGCTCTGGCCAGTAATGTCGTGGAATTCCTCGGTGCGGAAGCGGCCAGCATTCGAATCTATAATCCCAGAAAAAAGGAGATGGTCTCCTTCGGGTCCTATCCCGCTGGAAACGAGGATCGTGAAGAAGCCATTCCCTTTGAAGATACGATTGCCGGGGATGTGGTCAAAAACCACAGGAGTTACTTCATCCCCAGCATCTTGAAGGAGGAGAAGTATAAGAATAAGGAGAAGGTTCAAAAACATGGCATTCATTCGATGCTGGCTCTTCCCATCTCAATTCCCCGCTTCTCTCTGAAGGATCTGGATACGGAGGGCTGTCTTCAAATCTATTTTAAAGAGGACGGGAAGGTCTTTACTCCGCTGGAGGTCAGGATTGCAGAGATGATGGCGAAAAGGGTGAGCTATGTCATTGCCCGCAAGCGGATCATGGATCTCCAGAAGTTGAGTGTCACCAAAGACAAAATCGTGGAGCAGATCTTCCTGAAACTCGGAAAACGGGGAGGGGTCAAGATGAAGGAGGTCTTCAACCTGGTCATCCCCGAATTAGCGGATATCATGCGGATCCAGCGTTGCAGTCTCTTTTCCGTGATGGAGGACCGCCAGCAGGTGGTTCTTGAGGCAGGATTTCCGGAAGTACAGCACGGGATCGGCAAGGTCCTCGAAGTGGCAAAGGTGCCCTATATCCGGACCATCATCGATCAGACAGGTCCATACGGTGATTTTGAAAATGAGAAGATCTACCCGACCTATCTCCATATCCTCAATCCGCAGAGGAGCCCTCTTCTTCCTCCGGACCTGAAGCGGTTTCTCGAAATTCAACAGATTCATTCCGTGCTCTACATCCCGCTGAAGGTTAACGGAAAAGTTCAATATTTTTTAACCTTCGATGCCCAGGCCCAGCACCCGGGATTTACGGATGAGGAGATCGAAATTTTTGCCCTCTTCGGCAAGGAGTTGATGAAGGGGCTGAGGCTGGAGAAGATGGATGACATCCTTCACGACTTTAAAAACCCGGCCATTGCAGCGGCCGGATTTGCCAAACGGGTTCAAAAGATTCTGGCTGACGGAGAATATCCCGTGAAGAAAGGGAAGGTTGATCAGGCGCTGGAGATCGTCCTGAAAGAGACATCCCGGATTCAGGAATTGGCCCTGACCCTCCATGGCGAGGGAAAGGAAGACGAGGTGGACCTTTCGGAGAAATTGAAGAGGAGGGCAATGATCAACGAAGAGACCCTGGTCGAGTTGAGACGGGACAGTATCCGGTTGTACGAAGGAGAATCAGAGTCTCCCTTATGGATTCGATGTTATCCCCTCCACATTGAAAGGGTTCTGGACAATCTCCTCAACAATGCCTCCAATGCCATCCCCGAAGAGGGAGGAAATCTCTCCATCCGGTCTTATCGAGAGGGTGAGTGGGCGGTCGCAGAGATTTCGAATACCGGCCAGATTTCCGAAGAAGACAGAGAACGATACCTCATAGGCGAAGGAAAGGGCAGGGGACTCCACATCACCACCCGCCTGGTCAAACGGATGGGAGGGAAGATGGGGATGGTATCCGGAGAAGGCCAGACGACTTTCCGGGTGATGTTTCCTCTGGTTAAAAAATAAAAATTGTTCAAATAGAGCCTGTTCACAAATCTTCTTTTCCTTCATGCCGGACTTGAGGAGCCTGCCCCGTACTTAATACGGGGGCATCCAAAAAGTCTTGAAATAACTGGATTCCGGCTGGAGTTTATCCCGATGGAAATCGGGGCCGGAATGACGAACTTTGTTGTAATTATTGAAGCCGTAGATGGAAAAATTCTACTGCCCTGAGTGTCATCGAACCTATTCCGTCAACACGACCCGATGGCGATGCGACTGCGGTTCTTTCCTTGATCTGGAATTCACGCCGGAGTTTTTCACTGAAAAGATCCTGAAAAGAAGGCCGGACCTGTGGCGGTACAGGGAAGCTATTCCAATACAGAAAGACAGATCGATTCTTTCCATGGGAGAAGGGTTTACCCCCCTTGAAGAGATGGAGTTTCGCGGTCGCAGGGTATGGGTCAAGATCGATTACCTCTTTCCGACAGGTTCCTACAAGGACCGGGGGGCCGCGGTGCTCATCAGCAAGGCCCGGGAGCTTGGGATTAACAAGGTTGTTGAGGACTCTTCAGGCAATGCGGGATCAGCCATTGCGGCTTACTGTGCGAAGGCAGGAATCGGGTGTGACATCTATGTCCCCCAATCGACCTCTTCAGGGAAATTGGTCCAGATTCAGACATACGGGGCGAATTTGAGAAAGATCGAAGGCTCGAGGGAGAAGACGGCACAGGTGACGATGGAGGCGGCTAAAAAAACCTACTACGCCAGCCACTGCTGGAACCCCTACTTTCTCCACGGAACAAAGACCTTTGCGTTTGAGGTATGGGAGCAGATGGGGTGGAAATCTCCGGATACGCTCATCCTTCCTGTTGGACACGGGACGCTTTTGTTAGGAGCCTACATCGGGTTTAAGGAATTGAAGGAAGCGGGGAAGGTTAAAAAAATTCCAAGATTGGTGGGAATTCAATCAACGGCCTGCGCCCCGCTTTATCAGGGTTTTGTGAAAGAGTTAGAGGAGGCCCCGTCTATTATAAAGGGGGAGACGATGGCAGAGGGAATTGCCATTGCTGAGCCTGTCAGGGGGAAACAGATCCTGAAGGCAATCCGGGAGACTGTCGGAGAGATTCTGACTGTGACCGAGAGAGAGGTTATGCCGGCCCTGAGAGAGATGGGCCGAAGAGGCCACTTCATCGAGCCCACCTCTGCGGCTACCATCGCCGGACTGAAGAAGTATTTAAAAAGCAAGGGGAGAAAAGAGGTCATCGTATCGAGTCTGACGGGAACAGGGTTAAAGGCCGTGGAAAAGATAGAAATCTTTGGAAAATCCAAAGATTTCTGATTACACTGATTAGAAACCGATTACACAGATTAGAAATTCATTGATGACAATCTCGTAAAAAGTCGAAAAACAAAGGAAACGTCATGCTGAACTTGGTTCAGCATCTAACAAAATCAAGAACTTACGAGACCCTGTCGCGAAGTGATGAACGAATGTGAATCAACAAGTTCAGGGCGACAAACCAGGACTTTTTACGAGACCGTCATTGATGAATGAAGAGAAATCTGTGAAATCATTTTCAAAAATCTGTGTCATCAGGCCTGCCAAGCCACTTGACAGTTACTCAATAGCTGGTTAAATTATCTCCACCAAAATAAGAGGCTTTAAGAATAGACCGAGGAGGTAGGGTTATGGGTCGGATGAGAATGAAGCAGGGTTTGTTTTTTCTAATCGTTGTGATGTGTCTCTCTCTTCTTTCTCCAGCTTTCATCTTTGCTGCGGAGGAGAAGAAGGACACGAGGCCGGAGCGGGGGATTACCGTCTACCCGGAATTTTCAATAGTGTCCACTGGAAAGGGGGAGACCGTTCGGATGGATCTGACCCTCGAAAATAAAGGCCGGGCAGATGAGACGATCGATGTGAAGATCTCAACGGTTCCCAAGGGATGGAAGGCGACGATGAAGGGCGGGAGTTATCTTGTGGCCGGGATGTATGTGGCAAATGGAAAGTCGAGAAATTTAGCCCTCAGCCTCGAACCTGACAAAACCATTGGCCCCGGCGGTTATGTCTTTCAGTTTGATGCTCAAACCGCTGACGGGAAATTCACTTCGACCCATAAGTTAACAGTGAATGTGCAGGAGAGGGTCCCGGGAGCGGATGATATCCAGATTACCACCTCATATCCCGTCTTGAGAGGCCAGACCGATGCCCGGTTTGAATTTTCCCTCGAGGTGTTGAATAAGAGCGAGAGCGATCGGGCCTTTAACCTTGCGGCCATCGGGCCCGAGAAGTGGGAGATCAACTTCAAACCCGCCTATGAGGCCAAACAGATTTCGAGCCTCCGGATGAAAGGCGGACAGAGCCAGACGGTCGCTGTCGAGGTGTCGCCGCCCAGAGACGCAAAGTCAGGAGAATATCCTGTCCAGGTAAAGATCACTTCGGGAGAGCAGAAGGCGGAAGCGAAGTTGATGGTAGTGCTCACCGGCATTTACAAACTGGATGCAGGGACGCCCACCGGAATCCTGTCGCTGGAGACGATGGTGGGAAAACCGGCGACTGTCTCTCTCTTCGTCAAGAATACAGGCTCCGCTGTCAACCGCAATGTCAGTTTCACCTCCTTTAAACCTGAAAACTGGGAGGTAAAGTTCAATCCCGAAAAGATCGAAGCGTTGGAACCCAATGCGCTGAAACAGGTGGAAGTCACCATCACTCCAGCCAAGGAAGCGCTGGTGGGAGATTACTCCGTCGGATTGATGGTGGATGGCGAGAAGGGGAGCAGCAAGACCGTGGAGATGAGAACAACGGTGAGGGCTTCAACAGCCTGGGGATGGATCGGGATCGGAATCATCATCTTTGTCATCGCAGGCCTGTGTGGTCTGTTCATCTGGTTGGGGAGGCGTTAAGGTGAAAGGACAGATTATCGTTGAAACCGAGGATTTGACGAAGAAATACGGGTCCCGGACCGCAGTGGATCATCTCAACATCAAAATTGAAGAAGGAGAGGTCTTCGGATTCCTCGGTCCGAATGGAGCGGGCAAGACAACGACACTGCTTATGTTTCTCGGCCTCACCGAACCGACCTCCGGAAGGGCGAAGGTCATCGGATTCGATCCGACCCGGGAACCCTTTAAGGTGAAGGAGAAAGTGGGTTACCTGCCTGAGAACGTCGGTTTCTATGATGATATGGATGCAAGGCAGAACCTCAGGTATATTGCGAAGCTAAACCGGATCTCCGGTGAGGTCTCTGAAAAGAGAATTGACTACTGGCTGGAGATGGTTGGCCTTTCAGAGGAATCAACCAAGAAAGTGGGAACCTTTTCAAAGGGAATGAGACAGCGACTCGGGATCGCCGAAGTATTGATCAAGGAGCCGAAGCTCGTCTTTCTCGATGAGCCCACGATTGGACTCGATCCCGATGGAACAAACCGGATGCTCGACCTCATCCATTCCCTGAGCAGGGAAAAGAATATCACCCTTTTTCTTTCCTCCCATCTGCTCGATCAGGTCCAGAGGATCTGTGACCGGGTGGGAATCATGATCAACGGGAATTTGGTGGCGATCGGTCCCATTGAGGAACTGGCAAAGAAGAAGCTGGGATTGGACCAGCAAGATTATACGCTCGAAGAGATCTATATGAAGTACTTTAAGGAGGCCTAAATTGTACGGGATCTTAACGATATTTAGAAAGGAGATGGGGGACCATTTCAACAGCCTTCGGTTTCTCCTCATTTCAGCCCTCATCGTGATGGTCGGTGTGATCATCACATCCATGGTAGGGATGGCGATCCAGGAGGAATTGAAAGGGATGGCCAAGCCCTCGCTCATTTTTCTGCTCCTTTTCACTTCGACAGGGAAACTCTTCTCCTTCGTTCAGTTCATCGGCTTTTTCGGCCCTCTCCTGGGCATCTTTTTAGGCTTTGATTCGATCAACCGGGAGCGGGTTTCAAGGACTCTGTCGAAACTGGTCTCCCAGCCGATCTTTCGCGACTCGATCATCAATGCCAAATTTCTATCGGGTGTTGCGATCATCGCGATCATCCTGGTCGCCACTGTCCTCCTCATCTCGGGCCTCGGCATCCGGTTGGTCGGAGTGGTGCCGGGTGTGGAAGAGGTGTCGCGTCTGGTCATCTACGTCGTCATCAGCCTTCTCTACATCTCCTTCTGGCTGGGGATATCGATCCTCTTCTCCGTGATCTTCAAGAGCGCAGCCACCTCTGCTCTGGCGTCGCTGGCCATCTGGATATTCTTCTCTTTCTTTGTGAGCCTTGGAGCAAGCGTTTTGTCTGATGCGGTTGCTCCCGTCACCCAGACCGCTTCCGGGGTTGATGCGGAAATGCTGATCCGGCATGAGCGGATTCAGAGGCTCACCTCCCTGGTTTCTCCCATGACGCTTTACAGTGAAGCCACGACGACCATTCTCGATCCGATGCGAAAGACCACGAGGACATTGATTCTGATGGGCCCCCTGGAAAGGTTTTCCATGAGTCGCTTCCAGAGCCCTCTTCCCCTTCTGGAGAGCATCTTTATCGTCATTCCCCATCTTATTTCGATTGTGGCAATCACTCTTCTCTGCTTCGGAATCTGCTATCTTGTTTTCATGAGACAGGAGATCCGAACTGTGTAACTGATCATTGCAAAATGGCCAATTAGCAATGATCAATTAGCAAGGGCAATTCCAGATAACGAATAATGATTGATGTGCCATTTCTTTCATTGCTAATTTTTCATTGATAACTTTGCAATTTTCATTGTGGGTTTAAATATCTCCCCAACACCCCATCACCCCACCATCGTAAGGAAGCGTGAGCTCTTCGGCTGGGCGATATATGATTTTGCAAACTCAGCCTTTGCCACGACGATTCTCGCTGTCATCTTCAATCACTACTTTGCCACGGTGGTCGCCGGAGGGGAGAGAGGGGTCGAACTCCTTGGATTCCGTCTCCACGGCGCTTCCTTCTTCACCTTTTCCGTTTCTCTCAGCATGCTTATCTCCGCCATCCTTTCCCCGTTCTTAGGGGCGGTCGCTGACGCTTCAGCATCAAAGAAGCGGTTTCTGATGGCCTTCTGCTATATCGCTGTCCTCTTCACCGGCCTCCTCTATTTTGTTCAGGAAGGAAATTACTGGCGCGGGGCGATCTTCTTCATCATCGCTAACATCGGTTTTGCAGGAGGCAATGTCTATTACAATGCCTTCCTTCCTGAAATCTCGAACGATCAAAATATCGGCCGCATCTCAGGTTTCGGCTGGGCATTGGGATATATCGGAGGCGGGGCTCTTCTGGCCATTAACCTGGTGATGTTAAAATATCCCGGAGTCCTTGGGTATCAGGAAGGGTCTTTTTCCGTTCAGGACTGTTTTCTTTCCGTTTCCCTGTGGTGGTTCGTTTTCTCCCTCCCCACTTTTTTTCTTCTGAGAGAGAGGGCGCAGAAGGTCCCTCTTGCTCCCGGGAAGAGCTATTTCAGAGAAGGTTACATCCGCCTTCGGCATACCCTTGGCCGGATCAGGACTTTCAGGGAATTGACGAAGTTTTTGGCGGCCTATTTGATCTATAACGAAGGGATTGAAACCGTCATCGTCATGGCTTCCATCTTTGGCGCCCAAGTCATCGGTATGGAGACCGGCGAGATCATCCTCTTCTTCCTGATGGTTCAGGGGATCGCCTTTTTCGGCTCCCTGGCCTTCGGTTTCCTGGCCGATGCCATAGGAAACAAGAGAACGGTGATGATCTCTCTGGTTATCTGGTCTCTTATCGTTGTCTGGGCTTTTCAATTGGGGATCATCTGGGATCCTAAAACAGAATACTGGATATTAGGAGTATTAACAGGCATCGTTCTGGGCGGAAGTCAGGCCGCCTCCCGTTCCCTTCAAGGGATCTTTACTCCCGATGCGAACAGCGCCGAGTTCTTCGGCTTCTTTGCCGTCTCAGGCAAATTCGCCTCTGTATTCGGCCCTCTCATCTATGGAATTCTGATCGCCATCACCGGAAGCGTTCAATCAGGCATCCTCTCCGTCCTCGTTTTCTTTATTGTCGGCGGAATCCTCCTGTGGACGGTTGATGAAAAGAAAGGGATGGAAGAGAAACAGAAGCCGGTTTTTTAGTTGAAGGTTTTAAGGTTGAAGAGAATATTATTCCCCGGAGAATCCTTTAGCCTCAATCCATTCCCTTTCCAAACTGCAACTTCTAATCTTATCCTGAAGCTGAGGGAAATCTATTTGATGGGAGGAAACTCTCAACATATTTGCAATATCCATTAGATGCTTCTGTGATTTGCCTTCTTTGTAATATTCCAGTTTTCTCAAAATGACATACTCTGGAGGTGCCACCCAGATAGGCTCCCCTTCTACAATGAATTCTTTTCGATTTAACATTCCCCAGTGATGCAATTCATCCTGCCCCATAAGGTAGCAATCAGCCTTAAACCCTGTTTCAGAATGGATGATATTAAAATGGCCCCGAGAAGCGCGTTTTATCTCAAGGTTGATATTTTCTTGAGGTGGACAGTAAAATTCTTTTGGGGAAAAACTTTCCAGCACTTTTTCGATGTCCTCTGTTTTTAATGCGATGACCAAGTCAATGTCATGGGTTAAACGGGGCTCGCCATAGACAATTGCAGCTACGGCTCCGGTGACCATATATCGGACCCCCAACTTGTTCAGACGGTTGATAAATATTTGGAAGAGGTTAGGTTCTCCCATATAGGAAAAACTCCCGGACCTTTTCCTGAAGCTCTTTTTCGGTCCAATCCGGATGGGCATGCCGTAAAGCGGCTGTTTTTAACTGCCGTGCAGAGGAATAGAGCTGGAGGGCTATCCGAAGCTTCTTCTCGGGCGTCATCGATTGATAGATTTTTTCTTGGATGGGATGCACACTCAACCTTTCAACTTTATAAAAATCTTATCCCATACCCCCAGATAATTGTCAAATGGTAAGAATAAAGGCTACCTCTAAAAATGTCATTCCTGCGAAAGCAGGAATCCAGAAGGTCTTGAAATAACTGGACTCCCGCTGGAGTTTATCCCGTACTTGATACGGGGCGGGAGTGACGAATCTGGAATTATTAGAGGTTCCCTAAAGAAAGGAAGAGAGAAGTAACCCGGCTGAAATCTCTTTACATGATCATTTATCAATGCTCCGCCCATAAACACCTCTTGACAAATCATTCTTGATTACTTAACATAATTGATAAGAATCATGGAACAATCAATCGCCGAACAAAAAGCCCGTGAATTGGGAATCGACAGGACTCAGGTGGTCCGTGAGTACTGGGAGCTCATTATATTGAAAGGGCTTTATGAATCACCCCAGGGTCGCTATCTGATTTTCAAAGGGGGAACAGCTCTCCGGTTAGCCTACGGTTCTCCAAGGTTTTCCGAAGACCTTGATTTTTCACTGACCAAAGATGTGATGAAAGGCAAATTTCTTCCACTCATCAAAAAGATCATTTCTCCTTTTCCTGAATTGATTCAAACAGACCTTGAGGAAAAATATTATACTTACCTGGCAGAAATCAAAGTCACTCAGAGTTATTTACGTTTGCCTTTTCGGATCAAAGTTGAAATCTCAAAGAGAGAGATAAAAGATTATCAATGGGAGCTGAAACTTCTGAATTCCTCGGCCACGGTTGTGCAGGTGATGGCACAGGTGGCAACTCCGGAACAGATTTATCAGGACAAGTTGGCCTGTCTGAAGGAAAGGGGCAAACCGAAAGATCTGTTTGACCTCTGGTACTTATCCGAAAGGCTTAGGATTCCTTATGCCCCCCCAAAAACGGACGTAAAGAGAAAGGATGTCATCCGTGATCTGCGTAAATATTTGCCAAGGGATTTTTGGCCGGCCATTGAAAGGCTTATCAGATGAAAGGGATTGAACTTTTAAAAGCACTTCAGAAGATCGATAAACCCTTCTACACGATTGCTGATCTGGAAAAAGTCACAGGCCTTCAAAGAAATAGCCTCTACGTGGCCCTGAAGAGAGGGGTGGCAGGGGGCGTCATCGAGAGGGTTGCTCAGGGCATTTACCTTCCAATGGGAAGCCTTATTTCAATGGAAACCTTGGCGGCTCAGCTCTACCTTCCCAATTACCTATCCTTCGAATCTGCTTTAGCCGGATATGGGATTCTGAACTTGGTTCCCTATACCATCACTTTTGCCACTCCCAGAAAGACGAAGAAGTCCCTCCTCCGAAAACAAGAGATCGAATTCAGACAGATTTCCCGGGACCTTTTCTTCGGATTTGAAATGAAGAATGGAATCTATATTGCCTCACCTGAAAAAGCCTTTTTGGATCAGGTGTATTTCCTGACAAGAGGGAAGGCGGCCATCGATTTCGACGAGATAGACACCAGAAAACTTTCCATGAAGAGATTGAAGGATTATGTTAAATCATTTCCGCCTTATGTGAGGAGTCAAATCGAGAATATTCTTCACTGAATTTTTAATGAGGGATGTATTCTCATGACAAATGGACGAGCCCCGCCATTTTTCTTTAAAAAGTTGATCCAAGGAAATATTGAGGTAGGTGAAAGAGCAAGACAAGCGGGAAAACAGTTCAATGGTATCAGGTATTAGGTATCAATTGACATTGCAAGAAAGCTGACGTATAAAGTCAAAAGGGAGGGGAGAAATACCAGGAGTACGAATGAGGAAAAGCAGCTTATACGTGGACACGTCAGTGATTGGGGGCTGCTATGACCAGGAGTTTCAGGAATGGTCAAACGGGCTTCTTACCGATATCAAAGCAGGAAAATTCTTGCTGTTCCTTTCTGAGCTCTCTGATGCAGAAGTTCAGGATGCTCCGAAGGAGGTTAGAAAGAAATACCTTGAATTTAGAAACTGTGCGAATAGGATTCTTGAACTTAACGCTGAGGTGATTGAACTGGCCAATGCGTATCTCAACCATGATATTCTAACACCGAATTATCGTAATGACGCCCGGCATATCGCACTCGCAACGGTTGCAGGGGTAGACGTATTGGTTAGCTGGAATTTCAAGCATGTTGTCCATTTCGAAAAGATTCAGAAATTCAACGCCGTTAATATCGAGATGGGGTATAAACCAATTTTGATTTATTCACCAAGGGAGGTGACAACCCATGGCAGTCAAAGCAATTGAGCTGGTCCGCAAGATTAGAGATAAGCACTTTGAGGAAACCCAAAATCTTTCAGTAGAAGAGCAGATTAAATTTGTTAGGGAAAAAGCAAAAAGATTACAAGAGAGACTCGTGGAGAAACAACCATCACCCGTTAATGACAGAACACGAAAATCCACGTGACCACAGAATCATCACCAACCTCGTGATCCCTGCTCTGCCAAAAGACAGCCAGACGACATTCTCCCTTTTTAGTGGAAATCTACAAAATCTGACCGAGATTGGCCTTCGCCCTTTGTGTAACGGTTAATCAAGAAAGAGGTTGACTTTGTTTGTAAGGTCAAATTCCAATCTTCACATCTAATGTTTTGAGTTCAGAGTTCGGAGAGTAAAAGCCCATACTCCGAACTCCGAACTAAATACTCCGAACTTTAGTATTTAAACCTGATCCGGTATTTCACTTTCACTTCTTTGTCTTTCGCCACGGGTACCTCAAAACGAATCAGGTTGGAGCTCAATTTTTCGTACGAGTGGGTATTCGAAAGCATCTCCCAGTCGCCGGGAATCGGCTCTTCCACTAAAACCTTGATATCCTCCTTTTTGTGATTCCTCAAACTTACTTCAAAGGCCACTTCATAGAGGTTGTAACCAAGGTGTTTGTATTCGGTCTGAACCCTCTCTCCTACCACATCAAAGGCCTCGCCGATCTTGATCTTAATCTTTTCATCCTTTGGCGTATGGTCGATCCGGTCCTCTCCCACAAACTGGAGGCTTCCATCCTTGTCCTCTTTATAGACCCGGATCGTTCCTTTCGGGAGGGGAATGCCGAGGTTATTCTTTTTTGTATTCTCCAGTTCGAGAAAGACCCCGACTTTCTGCTTATTCGTCCTCTGGTCATAGCGAGAATAGTAGTAGTGGGGCTGACCCGAGAAGATAAAGAGCTTTTTAACAGGAACCTGATTGGCATCGAGGAGGGACATCTGCTTGGTCTGATTATCTTTGATGGTTGTCCTGCGGTCGAGTGTGTAAAGATGATATTCGAAGAAAGACTCCTCCTTAAACT
>Ga0194110_10002844_pt1 | contig 21761 bp, 20 predicted proteins | sample TA2Kig1200mmetaG_FD_146192 | JGI IMG/M metagenome (GOLD analysis project Ga0194110, IMG submission 146192) | Freshwater microbial communities from Lake Tanganyika, Tanzania - TA2015032 Kigoma Deep Cast 1200m | ecosystem: Environmental > Aquatic > Freshwater > Lake | place: Tanzania: Lake...
ATGGCCCATCTTGTGCTAGCCTCCTGCGCGGGCTCTGCCCGCTGGTGGTTGGCCCCACCAGAGGCTAGCACTTCTCCTCCCCCACCGCAACCCCCAACTCCCTTACCTACAACCTGCGGTCGCACCCTCCCGCAGCAAGGGGGTTGACAGGCTGCTTGCCGCGTGCTATGCTCTGGGCACGGATGGGCATGGACAGTCAGGTCCGTGCACGCTAGGGCAGGAAACCGCAGCTTACGCAGCCCCGCATCGGAGTCTTCGCAGAACTCCTGCCCTAGCCCCCGGGGTCTTTGGCTGTGAAGAAGGATCGGCCGCCCGAACCTCCCTCCGCGCCGCGACTGATGGGTGAAGCCAAGGTCACCCGCGACGATCGCGGCCGCATTGTGATCCCCAGCGAGCATTACGCTGCCTTCGAGGACGCGGGCGAGGTCCTGATCGGCCCGGCGCCCGGCGGCGAATCGCTGTACGTCTTCCCTCCGCGGGCCTGGAACGACTTGGTGGATCGGCTCCGCCGGGGGAAGGAAGAGGACGACCCGGAGGCGTCAGCCTTCTTGCGGCTCTACACCTCCCTCTACCGGCGCGAGAAGATCCAGGGCAAGTCGCGACGGATCGACCTGACGCCCGCTCTCTCGCAGCTCGCCTCGTTGTCGGATAGCGTTGTCGTTGTGGGGCGTGACGACCGGCTGGAGGTCTTGGACGAGTCAGCCTGGCGCCGGCGGACCGCCGACATTCTGGCCGCGGTCAAGCCGATGGCCGAGAAGAGCCGTTGGGACTAGGCCGGCACGCGCCGGCGCACATCGCACCAACATCGCAGCACTACGTCGCAGCAGGAGGCGCAGCCATGTGCCGAGCGGTGCTTCTCCCCGTGTTGCTGCTTGCCGTTGCTTCCCCTGCCTGCCTCGCAAGCCCGAGTGACACCGTGCCTCCGAACCACTGGGCCTACGAGGCGGTGCAGAAGCTCGTGGACGCGGGCATCATCGTGGGCTATCCCGGGCTGAACGACTTCCGGGGCGACCGCGCCCTCACGCGCTACGAGTTCGCCATGGCGATCTCGCGGCTGATGGAGTGGGCTACTGCCCGGCCCCATCAACCGGTTCCGCCACCCCCGCCCGGAGACGCCGGGCCACCCGGTCCGCGCGGGCTGGGCGGCGACGTCGGTCCGGCCGGGCCCCGAGGTGACGCCGGCGCCGCCGGCCCACCCGGTGGTGTTGGCCCGCCCGGCACGATGACCGAAGACGAAGTGCGGGCTATCTGCAAGCGGCTGTTCGACGAGTTCGAGATCGAGATCGCCGACATTCTCGGCCAGATGGACGACCTCGGCGAGCGGGTGCAGGACCTGGACCGCCGCACTGAGGCCCTCCAGGCACAGCAGCGTCGGCCACAGGTGACCGGCTGGATCGACTACCGGATTGGGCTGGTCGGCGACCTGTGGAGCAATGCCGAGTTCGACGCCTTGAGCGCGAGCCTGGGCATCGAGGGCCAGGTTACCGACGAACTGAAGGGCCGAATCCGACTGAAGATCGTGGACGACGCGGTGCGGGTCGCCGAGGCGCGCATGACACCGCTGGTCCCCGATCCTCTGGGGCTCGGCAGCAACATCTGGTTGGACGAAGCGACGCTCGCCTTCGACACGAAGTGGCTGACGCCGACCCGCTGGACGGCCGGCCGGCAGTATGTTGACTACGCTCTCGGCCTGGCGGTGGACAACAGCCGACTCAGCCAACAGGGCGTCCGCTGGCAGTTCGGGGACCTCGGCGGCACGAACCTCTTCGCCGACGTATTCGCCGGCTTCGGTTCCTACGATGAGGGCAGCTTCGCCGGCCTCAACCATGACAAGTACGTGGCGTATCGGCTTGGGTACCAGCAGCCGAGTTGGCACCTGGCGGGCACGCACCTGCTGAGCGGCGCCGGCGACGAGCAGGCGTGGAGTGTGGATGCGGGGGCGACCTTCTGGGACCGGTCGCTGGCGTTCGAGTACGCGCAGATGTACCGGAACGCCCTTCGCGCGCAGCTGAATGGGGTCAGCGCGTGGATGGGCAGCTTCGACCTGCTGGATACGCCCAGCTTGCGGTTGACCGGTGTTGCCAGTCGCGCGGATGCGGAATACGATCTGACCTTCTCGTCGCTGTTCCCCTACTACGAGACGCTGCAGTACAACCTGCCGAACGGCGCGGTGCCCTGGGAGCGGTGGACGCGGAATGCTCCGGTGTTCCGGGGCGCCCGAGCGCTCTCCGCGATTGCGGCCACTCAGATCGGCGACACGCCCATCGAGGTACGCTACGTGAACCTCGATCCCGTCCTGGCGGCGCCGCCCGCCTGGTGGCCGGACTACGCCGTGGGCCAGTACAACCATCTGCTGGCGCTCAGCGCGACCAGGCCGGTGGTGCAGGGGCTCGACTTCACGTTCACCTGGGGTCGGGAGTTCGCCAACGGTGCGGGGCTCAGCGACATCGACCTGCTCCAGGCGGCTGCGGTGGCCTCCTTCTGATACAGTTGAGAGGACACTCGGGCCGAACCGGCGAATCTGCAGAGCGGGGCGTCTTCGGGCGCTCCGCCGTCGTTTCCGAGTGTGCCTGGAGGTTGGCGGGCTGAGATGCGCCTGAGTTACGAACAGGCCGTTGCCTACCTGGACTCGCTGATCGACTTCGAGAAGCTGGGCGCGACGTACTTCGGGCGCGACCGCTTCCAGCTCGCCACCGTACGGCGGCTGCTGGCGGCGCTCGGCGATCCGCAGGCGGCCCTGAAGATCGTCCACATCGCCGGCACGAAGGGCAAGGGCTCGACGGCCGCGATCCTGGACTCGGTCCTGCGCCAGGCGGGCGTCCGCGTCGGGCTGTTCACGAAGCCGCACCTCGTGGACATCCGCGAGCGCACCCGCGTGGCGGGCGAACTGGTCAGCCCCGAGGAGTTCGCGGCGTCAGTGGAGCGCGTCCGTCCGCACGTCGAGCGGCTGAACGCGGAGCCCGACGCCGATCCGGTCACCTTCTACGAGGCCCACCTTGCCGCGACGCTGGTTCTCTTCGCGACGCGCGAGGTCGAGGTGGCGATCATCGAGACGGGGTTGGGGGGGCGGCTCGACGCGACCAACGCGCTGACGCCCGTGGCCACGGCGATCACGCGGATCGACTTCGACCACGTGGACATCCTGGGCGACCGGCTGGAGGACATCGCGCGCGAGAAGGCGGGCATCCTGAAGCCCGGCGTCCCGTGTGTCTTCGCGCCGCAGGCCCCGGAAGTTGCCTCCATCCTCCGGGAGCAGGCAGCCTGCGTGGGCGCACCGACCATCTCGTGCCCGGCGATCACTGAGCACCCGGACGGCAGCTTCGACGTGACCGCGGGCCACGTCTACCGAGGCCTCAGGCTCCCGCTGGCCGGTCGCCATCAGCATGAGAACGCGGCGCTGGCAATCGCGCTCGGCGAGATGCTGGGGAGCACGGGGGTGGTCGTGCCCGAGCAGTCCGTTCGCGACGGCCTGGCCGAGGTGCGTTGGCCGGGCCGGTTCCAGGTGCTGGCGGGGGAGCCGACGATCGTCCTGGATGTGGCGCACAACCGCGTCTCGGCGCAGGTCCTCCGCGAGGGGCTTGCCGAACTACTGACCGCACGGCCGGCGGGGGCCGGACTGGTGCTGGTTGTGGGGATCGCCAGAGACAAGGATGTGCCCGGCTTCGTGCAGGCGCTCGCACCGCTTGCTCGGAAGGTGGTCTGTACGGGCGCGCACTCGCCACGCGCCGCCGACCCGCGCACCATCGCCGAGGCGATTGAGGACTGTGCCGCGGAGGTCATCTGCGTGGGAACGGTCGCGGAAGCCCTCGCGCAGGCGCAGCAGGCGGCTGAGCCGACGGATGTCATCTGCATCACGGGGTCGTTCCATGTGGTTGGGGAAGCCATGCAGGCCCTTGGCATCGAGCCTTAGCCTTGCCGCGGCCACCGCCGCGCTGGCCCTGTCGGCCGGCTGCCTCGGGCTGCGCCACCCGAGCCGTCCCCCCGCCGCGGAGAGCCGAGTGTCCCCCGGCAGCCGGGAGGACTCGGTCCTGCACCTCGCGGTGAGGACGGAGGACGCCGGCGAGACCATCTCCTACGTTGGTGACCGGTGGCGGCTGGCGGTTGACAAGGAGGCGGGCTGGCGCCTCGAAGAGGACGAGACGAGCACGCTGAAGCTGGTGCGCGACGCAGAGGGTGTACCGGTCGCGCTGCGAGTGCGTGCATATGCGATCCGTGGCGGGATGGAGCCGAAGACGTTCCTCGCCGCCCATGCCATGTGGCTGGCCGAGGAGCGCGCGCCCCGGGTGGAGTACAGGTGGGACAAGGGCCTGCAGGCCTGGCAGGGCTACTCGGTCGGCCGGGAACGCGAGACGTACTTCCTGTTCCGCGTCTCCGGCGACCGGGCCTATGTCCTGGAGGAGTCGGCCGAGTCTTCCGCCCTGGGCGCGCGGGCGGCCGACGAGTTCCAGCGCATTGCGGCGAGCTTCCGCTGCCAGCCGGAGAAGCCGTGAACGACAACGAACCGCTCACAGCCAGTCTCATCGAGGCCTTCGTCCTCTGCCCGATGAAGTACCGGCTCTACCGCCTGGGGGGACCGCAGGGCGGGATGACACGCCGGGTGGACGCCGCCCGGGCGCTGCACGCCGCGGTGAAGCACTGCCTGGACGAGTGCTATCGCGCCGGCGGGCTACGGGAGTGGCCGGTCGAGCGCCTGCACGAAGAGTTCGCCCGGTCCTTCAACGGGGCGGCGTGCGCGGATAGCCGGGAGGAGGAGGAATGCCGAGCCACCGGTCTCCGCCTGCTCGCCGAGTACGGCGCCGACCACGTGGCCGACGAGGCGACCGACGTGCGCGTGGATCTGACGGTCGAGGGGCGCCTGGGCGATCCGGCGTGGCGCGCGAACGCGGATCGCCGCGAGACCCGCGCGGATGGAAGCGTCGCCTACGTCCTCTATTCGACCGCCCGCCAACCTCCGTCGCCCGGTTCCCTGAGTGAGGACCTCCGGACAGGGGTGCTGCAGCTGCTCGCCGAGCAGCTCGAGGGCCGCCCGGTGGAGGTCGAGATCCACGCGTTGCGCAAGCGCCGAATCATCGACGCGACGAAGCGCCCCGACGAACTGACCGCCATCGAGGAACGTGCGACACAACTGGCCGCCTCGGCGCGCAGCCTGGTCGACCCGCCCGCGCTCAAGGGCCGCCACTGCCGCTGGTGCCACGTTCGCTCGGTCTGCCCCAAGTGGGCCAAGTGATGCGCCTGCTCCTCATCCCTCGCTTCTGCCGGCCGGCGTCTGTGGGCGTCCTACTGGCGCTGACCACCGCTGCGGCCGCGCAGCCGGAGTTGGAGTCTCTCGTGGGGCGCCACTTCGTCGTGCGGTTCCGCGAGCCCAATCGCGTTCACGCTGAGGCGGCGCTCGAGGAAGCCGACGACCTGGTGGACCGGGTTCAGGACGATTTCGGCGTCAAGCTCGCCAAGCGGGCCGAGATCATCGTGTGCGCGACGGACACGGAGTTCGACCGAACCGTCGGTGAGCGGCAGCCCGCGTGGGTGGTGGGTGTCGCGCAGCCGGAGGTAGACCGAATCGTGCTGAAACAGGGCTCAGTGAAGGGCTTGCGGCGCGTGACGCGGCACGAAGCCGTTCACCTACTGCTGGGGAAGGCCCTGGGCGAGGCCGAGAGCCGCGCGCCACGCTGGCTTCACGAGGGCGCCGCGAAGTACTACGGAGACGACTGGACCGCTGCCGACCGTGAGGTCCTGGCGGGTGCGGCCAAGCAGGGCCGGCTGCACACGATCGATCAACTCGCCGACTTCCCGACGCACCCCGACGAGGGCGCCATAGCCTACGCGGAGAGCTTTGTGCTGGTGGAGTACCTCGTCTCCCTGGATCCGCCCCACGGCCTGAGCCGGTTCGTCGTCGAATTCCGCGCGACGGGCGAGGTCAGCCGCGGCTTCGTGCGCGCCTACGGCCTGACCCAGGAGCAAGTCGAGGCCGGCTGGCGCGAGGCTATCAAGGCGAAGACGCGACACGCACCCCTGAGCTGGACGGCAGAGGCCACCGGCTTCCTGCTGATGGTGGTCGTCTTCGTGTTCGCCTATCTCCGCGTCCGTCGCCGCTCGCGTGAGATTCGGCGGCGGATGGAGGAAGAGGAGCTGCTGGAGCGGCTCTTCGACGAGACGCGCCGGCGGGAGCGCGTCAGGCCCACGTGGCCCCCTCGGGATGAGACCGATGAGGCGAGCGACGAGTAGCGCCGCGCCGCCGACTCACCCGACAGCCTCAATCTCCACCCCGCCTGCGACCAGGCCCGCCAGGTTGTAGACCAGTGCTGTCACGACCCCTGAGATGAAGCCCAGCACGGGGTAGACGACCAGCATTACCACGACCGTCACGACGGACCCGGCCGCCGTCATCGGCCCCAGACCGGGGGACGGCGTCAAGCGGGACATCGGGAGGAGCACTAGCACGATGGCGAACACCGAGACAACAAGCGCCTCGGCCGCGCCGATCACTCCCGTCTGCCACACACCGATGCCGCTGACCCTCGCCGATCTCTCGGCGGGGCGGACCCCGTACTCAGCGACAGCGGTCGAGGCAATCGCGGACTGGAACTGGATTCCCCCCCAGGCGGGGGCCAGGACGTTGTAGAGGGCACTGAGGCCGAGGGCGACGAGGCCCGTCCAGACGCCCATGCCGACAGGCACGCCGAGGAGCATCCCCGCCGCGAGGGCGCCTACCTGCCAGCCCGTCCCGCCCCCCAAGGCGCCAGCCAGCCCTCCCAGGAGCACGAGTGCGCAGAGCCCGAGCAGGAGCCCGAGGAACGCCCCCGCCAATGCCCCGGTGCACATCGCGGAGCCGGGGCTCATTCGCCTCAACTCGCGTGTCCCGCTTGTCCACGGCGCTGGCGCCCTAAAGCGCAAGGGGAAGCCGTCGCCCTGCCCAGCCAGCCAGTTGAACACCACCACGGCCAGGCAGACACCCAGGACTGCACTACCGATGCCGATGACCAGATTCAGGACTGAGGCCCCCGCCCCAAAGGGTACGCCGACGGCAGGGAAGCCGCCCGCCCGGAGCAGACCCAACGCGTAGCGTAGCCCATTGGTGGCGACGACGTACACGACCGCGAGCGCGGCCGCGTTCTTGATGAACGACCCAGGCGCGACGTACTGGATCAGGACGCCGTCAGCCATGCCTTCGCGAGCCTCCGACATCGGTGACGGAGGCGGAGCGGGCGGAGGAGGAGGCGGCGGGGCCACCAGGGTCGCGTTGCACCACTCGCAGACGGGCCCGTGGCGCGTCGCCATGCCGCACGACGGGCAGCGGACCTCACCGGCCTCCGGCGCCTCATCCTCGATCACGGGCGCGACCGCCGCCGGTGGAGGAGGCGGGGGCGGCGGGTAGGCGCTTGGCGGCGGAGGAGGAGGGGCGGCCGTTGCCGGGACCTTGATCAGGTGCCCACATGCGCACTTCCCCGTCTGCCCGGCACGCGACTCGGGAAGGGAGTACGTCTTGCCGCAGTGGACGCACGTTACCTGGACCGGCACCGGCATCACCATCCCTCGGTATGGGTGCTGTCTCAACTGTTCGGCGGCGACCATGAGTAGTTCCTGCCGCGAACTCACCACGAGGCCCCGAGCGCTTGGGGGACGTCGGCGAAGGTCGGCACACGGGTGACGCCTGCGGGCGCCTGGCCCGGCCCGACGCAGATGCACCTCATCCCCAAGGCCATGGCCGGAGCGAAGTTGCGCGGGTTGTCATCCACGAGCGCGATCTCAGCGGGCGGCAGGCTCAGCGCCTCGACGACCCTCCGGTAGAAGATGGGCGACGGCTTGGGGTTGAAGAGGGAGAACTCGATGTCGAAGATGCCCCGAACCAGGTCGCGGACGCCCAGTGTCACCAGGACGCGTTCCGCATAGCGCCGGGTGGCGTTGGTGAACAAGTAGCACGGCACGCGGATGCGGCGGAGGCTCTCCGCCAGTCCCGGGTCCGGCGTCACGTGGAGCTCCGGCTCCACGGAATCGACGGCGAAGCGGTTCAGGTCCCGTTCGTTCACGTCAAACAGCCGGTTCAGGCCGCGCGCGGTCGTGCCGAACTCGCACCACAACTCCCGGCGCAGGCGGTCGGCCCGTTCCCAGGGGATGCCGGTGTGGATGGCGATGAAGGCGGTGATTCGCCGGTCTACGGTGCAGATGAGGGAATCACCCGGTTCGTAGAGCGTCTCGTCGAGATCGAGCAGGACGGCGCGTAGTGGCATGGTCGGCGTCACCAAACCGGCCGAGCCTGCACGGGCTCGGCCGGGGTCGCTTCACCATAGGTCGCCGGAGGAGTCCGTCCGGCGCTCAGTTGGGGATCGGCACTCCCATGAGCCGCAGCGCCTGGTCGATCTTCGTCTCCGAGGTGTCGAAGTCACCGTCGGTGTACGCGCTCCGAGAGTCCTTCAGCAACTGCGAGACCTCGTCGGCCTTCGGATCGCCGGCGTTCTTGAGGGCCATGAAGGGTTGCTCGGCGGCGGCGAACTTCCGCTTGATCCGCTGCTTCTGCGGCACGCGAGCCGTGTCCGAGCCGGCTGCGGTCGGCACGGTGGGTGTAGGCTTCACGCTCCCTCCGGAGGGGGTCGTCGGGACGGTGGGAACCGTCGGCACGCGCGGGATGGTCGGGACGCCGCCTCCCGCCGTCACCGGCTTGGGCGGGGTCGAGGGCGTCGAGGGCTTCGGCGGCTCCGGAGTCTCGATGAGTGTAGGCCGCGGCGGCTGCGGTGTGCCCGCGGCCTCTCCGGTCTCGCGCGCCTGGGCCATGAAGGGCTCGAGGTTCTCGAGCAGGTTCGAGGCCAGCCGGTCGCGCCCCTCAAGGTACTCCGCCTCCGGCAGCGTCCGCACGAGGTTCATGGTCTCCAGCACCATGAGCAGCGCGGAGCTGCGCGGCGTCTTGTCGGGCGTCGGCAGGGGCGCCGGCTCCGGCTTCGGGACGATCTCGCCGGTCGGCTGCGTGCTCGCACCGGGCGCCTGGCCCGACACCCCGGTGACCGGCTCTCCGCCGGCGGGAGTCACGCTGCCTGAGGGCGTGACCACGCCGGTCGGGGCGCGCGGCGCAGGCGGAGCCGGTGCCTCGCCCGGCTTTGGCGGCCGAGCCGGCAGCCGTGAGACCGGCGTGGACCGAGGCAGCGCCTCCCGGATGTTCTTCAGCCACATCTTCGCCAGCGAGATCTCGTCCGTGTTCGACGCCTTGGCATCCGCCGGGTAGACGTCGATGACGGGTCGCGTCTTGCAGTAGATGTGCAGGACCCCGTCCTTGCGCGCCATCGACAGCTTCGGGTTCCGCGTGTCCTCGTACGAGATCACGTCGGCGATCCACTTGTCGATCTGTGCGACGCGGGCCGTCACGCTCTCGAATCGGCCCTTCTCGCGGATGCGGGCCACCGTCATCCCGCCGATCACAACCGGGTCTTGTGCGTGGGCCACGCCGAGCATCAGCGCAATCAGTGCCGGAGCCAGCCCCCGAATCGGTCTCATCTGCGTTTGTCCTCCCCCCGTGGTGCGGGAACCGGCGCAGGCCAACCGGCCGGCCCCGACGGAGACTATAGCCAAGCCGCTCCACCAAGTCAAGGACACCGGGCAGGGGGCGAAGGTTGCGGGACGGTACGAGCATCCTTCGCGGTCCCACCACCCAACACCTTGCCCGAGCGCCCGGGTCGGGCCAACAGGTCTGGGAACCCCCGGCGGCGAACCGCCTGGGCCGGGCCCTGACGGCAGCTTTGCCGCTCCGCGTCAGGTGGGCTGTTCGTTGGCAGGCTCCTTGCAGGACCGAAGCCGAAGACCCTGCGCCGCGAGGTGGTCCCGATGCGAATCTGCCCACGCTGCACAAAGGTGCTCGAACAGGTCGTCGTGGACGGCGTGACCGTCGAGGGGTGCCACGGGTGCGGCGGCGCGTGGTTCGACCGCGGGGAACTCGACGAGGTCGCTCACCGTGATCCCGCAGCTCTCGAGCGAATCGACGCGGCCTTCACGCCCAAGGCCGGGCAACCGCCCGCCCCCTATTCCTCCATGCGCTGCCCCGTCTGCCTGGACCGGCTCGCACGGTTTGAGTTCAAGCACTTCCCCGGCATCGAGCTGGACGGCTGCCGGAAGTGCCGGGGCGTGTGGGCCGACGACGGCGAACTGGCTCGGATCGCGAAGCGGATCGCGACCCATCGGCAGCCCAAGTAGCCCCCTACTTCACGGCGTCCTCTACGGCGGCGCTCACAACTACCCACTCATCGGCGGGCCCGGCAAGGGTCCCCGCGTCCTCGAGGGCCCACGCCACTCCTCCGACCAGGACCGACTGCCCCGCCTCGAGGCGCGTCGTCAGGACTAGCTCGGGTACGAGAACCACCACACCGAGCCCCGGTCCGCAGCTGATGCAGACCTCGCCCGGCGTGCCGCGTCCCTCGGCGACCCCGGGCGGCTCGGGGTCGCGCCCCGTCCGCCGCCAGGTGCCGTACGCCAACGAGAGCCGCAGCGCTCCCGTCTCCATCACGGTCGGTCGCGCCTGGAAGCAGAACTCGGGCTGCGGCGCCTCCGGATCGCCCAACCACACGGTCGCCCAGTAGCTGTCCATCACGGACACAGTGCCCTCGTTGAGTGTCTCTGCCTTCCCACCGGCTACGAGTGCGGCTACGCGCGACTCCCAATCACCGACGGTCACTTGCGCGTTGACGGCCGCCCCGTGTACGGTTGACGGAACCTCGCCCATCGGTGGCGCAGCAGGCTTGCCGAACAGATCGGCCGGGTCGGGCACCTTGAGCCGCCGGTAGCGCAGTGTGACCTGCGGGCGCGGCACGTCCATGACCTTCAGTACCTGCGCCAATGCGGCCAGCGCCTCCGGCAAGCCCTCGGCCTTGAGCGCGTTTCGCTCGCGGTCCACGGCAAGAGCACCCTTCAGCTGCGCCCAGTGCAGCTGCAGAGGTGTGACCCAATCCACGTCCTGCAAGACGAGCTGGTCGAGCACATCCGGCAGGCCCACGGCGTCAGCGTAGTTCAGGTTGAACGTCCTGGTCTCAGCTCCTGCCGACGATCCGTACAGGACGGTCGAGAGCGCAATCGCGAGGGCCATGCCCATCAGCCAACACCTCCAAGCGGGAGACAGCGTCCCTTGACAGTGCTCCTCGCCCGCCGTAGAATCGCCGCCGTGCAACAGGGCGTTTCCACCCATTCTACCGAAGCACCGCCCGCCCTTCTCCCCTCCATCACCCCGCGCGCGATCATCCTGGGCCTGCTTCTGATGCCCGTGAACGCGTACTGGGTGACGGTGGCGGAGGTGCGTTGGTATTCGCTGGACGGCTCGTGCCTCCCCCTGTTCATCACGCCCGTCTTCATCCTCTTCTGCCTGGCCGTGCTCAACCTGATCCTCAACCGTGTCTCGCCGCGGCACGCCTTCACTCAGGTCGAGCTACTCGTCATCTACATCATGCTGGTGATCGGCGAGACGCTCGCCGGGCACGACTTCGTGCAGAACTTGTTCGGGGTGCTCGGCCATCCCCACCGCTTCGCGACACCCGAGAACAAGTGGGCCGAGTTGTTCCACCAGCACCTCCCGAGCTGGCTGGTGGTCTCCGACGAGCGGGCCTTGCGGGGCTTCTATGAGGGCGACGCGGTCTGGTGGCAGTCGCAGAACCTCGTGCCCTTCCTCAAGCCGCTCGCCTGGTGGGGTCTGTGGCTGCTCGTGATGATCTTCGTTCTGCTCTGCCTGAACGTGCTGATCCGCCGCCCGTGGACCGAGCACGAGAAGCTGGCGTTCCCGCTGATCCTCCTACCCCTGGAGCTGACGCGCGGCCAGCAGTCGGCCGAGTTCTTCCGCAACCGGCTGATGTGGATCGGCTTCGGCGTTGCAGTCGCCATCGACGTGTTCGGCGGCCTGCACGAGTGGTTCCCCCAGGTGCCCTACATCCAGTACATCAAGCAGTACGACATGCGCCAGCACCTGCAGGGCCCGCCCTGGGACTACATGGGCCGCTTCACGACCAGCCTCTACCCCTTTGCGATCGGCCTCGCGTTCTTCCTGCCCACCGACCTCTCCTTTTCGTGCTGGTTCTTCTACCTGTTCTCGAAGCTGGAGCTGATCGGCGGCGGGATGATCGGGTGGAAGCAGGCGCAGGGCTTACCCTACCTCAACGAGCAGGCGGGCGGCGCCTGGATCGCCCTGGCGATCTCCGGTCTGTGGGCGGCGCGGCGCCACCTGGGCGACGTGTGGCGCAAGGTCGCTACGAACACGCCCACCGTCATCGACGCAGACGAGCCGTTCAGCTACCGCTTCGCCTTCGCGGGCATCATCGCGGGGTCCGTGGGGCTGATCGCGATCGCGATCCAGGCGGGGATGAACGTGCCGACGATCGCGGGCTTCCTCGTGATCTTCTACTTGCTGAGCCTGGCGATGACGCGCGTGCGGGCCGAGTTTGGCGCCCCGCACGAGATCTACTTCGTGAATCCGCACCGCCTGATGGTCCAGATCGCCGGCTCACGGTCGATGGGGGTGCACAACCTCACGGCGCTCTCGACGACGTATTGGTTCAACCGCTGCTACCGCTGTCACCCGATGCCGAACCAACTCGAGGCGTTCAAGATGACCGAATACGCTGCCATCGACCGCAAGTGGTTGGCGCGGACGATGGTGCTGGCGACGGCAGCAGCCATTCTGATTGCGTACTGGGCCAACCTCACGGTCACGTTCCGGGAAGGCGCGAGCGCGCGCGCTCAGGGCTTCAAGTCCTGGGTCGGCTGGGAGACGTACAACCGACTGCGGCAGTGGATCGAGATGCCGGAGGGGTCCGATTACCGCGCGATCCTCTTCATGGCGATCGGCGCGGCGTTCATGTTCGTGCTGAAGGCCTTGCGCTTCCGCTTCACCACCATGCCCTTCCATCCGGCGGGTTACGCGCTGGCGATCAGCTTCGCGATGGACTACTTCTGGTTCGCGTTCCTCGTCAGCTGGCTCCTCAAGGTCGTCCTGACGCGCTACTGGGGGATGAAGGTGCACAAGGAGGGCGTGCGCTTCTTCCTCGGACTGATCCTCGGCGACTACGTCTGCGGCTCCCTCTGGGCGATCCTCGGCCCCGCCCTGGGCAAGCGCAACTACAAGATCTTCATCTGACGTGGCAGCGCGCCATGGGCGCTCTGCGGGGCGGCGAACGCCGGGGCATCGGGCATCGCGGCTGGTGCCGGGGGAGGGAATCGAACCCTCACGAGCCACTCGGCTCATGGGATTTTAAGTCCCAGGCGTCTACCATTCCGCCACCCCGGCCCGGCAGCCACTATAGACGACCCCGCCCGCCCGCGTCAACGAGGGCCCAGAGAACCAGAGCGGGCGAGCCACCGGGCCCGCCCCTCAATGGTCGGTCAGATTGCTGGAGGCGGCAGCCGGAATCGAACCGGCGGATAGCGGTTTTGCAGACCGCCGCCTTAGCCACTTGGCTATGCCGCCTCACGTCGCTTATACCACAAACCGGCGGGCCGGGCAAGCGCCCGGCCCAACTCGGGAAGAGTCTGGAGCGGAAGACGGGACTCGAACCCGCGACCTTCTCCTTGGCAAGGAGGCGCTCTACCAACTGAGCTACTTCCGCTCGTCCATGGGTCCCGTACCGAGTCGGGACGCCGTCTGCTCATCCTGGAGCGGGCGACCGGATTCGAACCGGCGACACCCAGCTTGGGAAGCTGGTGCTCTGCCAACTGAGCTACGCCCGCACTCCGGCCATCGTGTACTGAGTCTGGTGGGCGGTAGAGGGCTTGAACCTCTGACCTTCTGTGCGTGAGACAGACGCTCTCCCAACTGAGCTAACCGCCCACCCTTGCGTCCAACGCCCGGCCCGCGTTGCTGACTGCTGGTGCCGAGGGCGGGACTCGAACCCGCACGAAGCAGAAGCTCACTAGCCCCTCAAGATACACGCCCTGAGTCGTCCTGTCAAGCCCCATTTTCCGGGCTTTCTTGGACGCCCCCGCGAGGTAACTCACTATATTGCACGGCTGGTTGCCCGTGAGGGTCACTAGCTTTGCACCCGCGCGATGGACTCCCGAAGGGAGTCTGCCATGCCCGCCGTACTGCGTCTGTCCGTCGCCGCCGCGCCGCTGCTCGAAGACGCCGTGGAGTCGTTCCTGCTGGAGTCGCGCCTCCGTGGACTGAGCGCGACCTACCTGGTCCTGCAACGGTACACCCTCGGCCCCTTCGCCAAGTACGCCCGGTCGGTCGGCTGCGACCGGATCGACGAAGTGACCGAGGCCCACGTCCGCGCCTTCGTCGCCGACCGGCAGTCGCGGGTACAGGCCGCGCGCGTCAACCAGTACCGCATGATCCTCCGCTGCTTCTTCGACTGGGCACAAGGGGAGGGGTTTGTCGCCGTCAGCCCCGCCGCTCGCCTCCGCAAGCTCCGCGAGCCGCGCAAGATCATCGCCACACTCGGCCTGGCGGACCTCGAAGCCCTCCTCCGCCAGCCCGACACCACGACGTTCGTCGGATTGCGCGACCTCACGTTCATCCTGCTCCTGCTGGACACCGGCCTTCGCTTGTCCGAGGCCCTCGGGCTGCGCCTGGGGGACGTGGACCTCCCCGGCCTCACGCTGCGAGTGATGGGCAAGGGTGCAAGAGAGAGGCTGGTCGGCTTCTCGCCCACCTGCGCCGCGCGCCTGCAGACGTACCTCACCCGTCGCGCACTGGCCCTGAAGAGCGCCGGCCTCCCGGATCACGGTTGGGTGTGGCTGAACTGGTTCGGCAAGCGGGCCACCGCGGCGACGTTCCACGAGCAGCTCAAGCGGTACGGTCGCCGCGCGGGCCTGAACCATGTGCGGGTCAGCGCCCACACGATGAGACACAGCTTCGCGGTCTTCTTTGTCCGCAACGGGGGCTCGCCGTTTCATCTGCAGCGTTGTCTGGGCCATTCGAGTCTCCTGATGAGCCGCCACTACTGCGAACTGGCCGATGTGGACTTCCTCACGAAGCAACGTGAACTGAGCCTGGTCTCCGCGCTCGCCCTCGATTCCGAGAAGCGGCCCCGCCTTCGGCACTCCGCTGCAACGGCGGAACCTGGATCGAGGCCAGCGGCGACCACTTCTGCATCGCGCCCCTCACGTCCCGCGCCGCCTGCTTCGCGTAACGGTTCGTCATCGCGAGGGTCGAGTGTCCGAGGATGTGCATGAGTTCGAGGGAGTCGCCCTTCTCCCGCTGATGGGCCAGCGCGTAGGAGTGCCGGAAGTCGTGAGGTGAGCAGCGGGCGTCCTCGATCCCGGCCCGCGCCTTGTAGACCTTCAGGCGATCCCACACGGTATGAGCGCCGAGTCGGTCGCCGTCCTTGTTCGGGAACAACCATCGTGAATCGCTTCGGCCTATGCTCGCCAGGTGCGCGTTGCGCGCGCGATGGTACGCCGGCAGTTCGCGCCGGAACTCGACGGCCAGGCCGGCCTGCCTTTCCTTCTCGCCCTTGCCGACGAATGTCACCTCGCCTCGCGCTAGCTCCTCCCTCACTTGCACCGACAGCGCCTCTGTGATCCGCGCCGCGGTCGTGTAGAGGTACAGCAGAAGCAGCCGGTCGCGATGCCCCGCGAAGGTCGTGGTGTCGATCACCGACAGCAACCGCGCAATCTGGTCGGGGGTCAGTTCGGGGAAGAGCGGGTCGTCATCGCGGGGCTTGTCGATCCTGATGTTGGCGAAGGGGTTGTGGGTCGCGTACCCCCTCTCCGCCAACCACCTGAAGAAGACGTTGAGGTGTCGGTATATCGCAAAGAGCCGCCCCTGCCCGATAGACCGCTTGCCGTCGGCGCCGTACTCCTTGACGTGGGCGAGGTACGCCCTGGCGTCCGCCTCCGTGAGGAGTTCGAGGCGGTCGTGCCTGAGCGTCTGCAGTACCCAGCGGCGGAGGGGTCTCAGCGCAAAGCCGTATTGGTCGATGGTCTGGGGCTTGCAGGGCTGGAGGAGCTTCTCCTCGCGGAACTCCTCCCATGCCTCGGCCCACGTCGGCGAACCTATCGCGTCGTCGGGGACGAAGCCTGTCGGGCCGCGATGGGCTCCGGGCTCAGCGTTGGGACCGACGTTGCGAGGTTCGAGCCCCTCGGTGGGGGCCGGCCTTTTTGCGCCGGGGTCTTGATTCGGAACGAGCGATGGTGTAGTCTCACTCATAGCTACGGCCTCCCAATGGGTCGTGCTCTGTGTTTGTCTCAGTGACCCGGTGCCAGCCGGGTCACACCTTTCTCAGGATGGCTGTCCGTTCGTCTGAGGAACCTGACAGGCGTTCCGCCGTGCGTCGATCCACGTCGCCAGCGCGCGCCCCTCGACCCTCCACTGACGCCCCACCCGTACCGCGGGCAGCGTGTGACCGCGCACCCAACGAAGCACGGTCTGCCGGGAGACGCCCAACCTCGTCGCCGCCTCTGTCGTGGTCAACATGGCCTTCGGACCCGCGTTGCTCATGGTGCTCTCTGCGCCCCGTGGTGTCATGTGGTCAGTATAGCCGCTGAAGCGAGGGGGTCAACCTGCTGAGACCCCCGTTGCGCACCCTCTATTCGCGGGTATGTTTGGGCAGTTAGTCATCCAGGGGGTTGCGTTTGCGCCGCTCCTTGCAGGCGGCCGAGCCGCAGAAGTCTCGAGTACGTCCGGCGGGGCCTTGGACCACATACACGCGCCCGCACCGCTGACCCTTGCGGGGACCTCTCTGCCATTTCACTGTGCAGCGCGCGAGCTGTACCTCGCCCAAGAGGACAGCTAGGAGGGCGCGGGTCGCCCAGACGATCCTGGAGGTTCCATCATACGGCAGGCCCTTCCAGGACACCATCACGATGGCCTCGTACCCTTGCCGGGGGGGCACGAACCGCACCTCGAACCACTTGGGTCCTATGCGGGCAAGATGGTTCAGCATCCGAGCCTCACGCTCGTCTATCCCGACGGCGCTGACTGGGAGGAACCTCGTGGCAGCGGCGGGTTGGCGTCCCGGTCGTTCGGACTCGTCCAGCATCCGTATGTACCGGACGCCCGGCGCGTCGAGTGGCCATGGCCCCGCGGCAAGGGGCACACCAGCGCGATCCAGGATGTGCCGTGCCATGCGCCGCAGCAACGGGATGGCGCCGGCAAAGGCCTCAGGGACATAGCCGAGGGCCTCCTCGAAGGGGGTGAGGCCCCATCCGTATCTCTCGCGCAGTGCCCTGCGCTCCTCGAAGCACCGGGCTACCTCGGCTTCGGCTTGTGCAGCCTCCTCCTCGGTCCAGTTGAGGACCTCGCAAAGGGCTTCGCACTCGCGGACGGTGTCGGTCTCGACTCTCGGCACCCACTTCCTCGCGCGCTTGGGCGTCACTGCGTCACCTCCTCCACAGGCGGTCGCCGCTCTCTGCTCACACGTATCGAGGCGCGTGCCCCAGAGCCGGGGAGGGGGCCTCGGCGACGCCATCCGCTGGCGCGGGCGCATCGATGCCTGTGGACGACCTGCACGAACCGTAGCGCTCTCTTCCCGTGGGAGCGCACGGTCTCCTGCGCGACGTGCCGGGACTGGAAGGACCGGTCGCCACCCGTGCGGACTCCCTTCGCTGGCGCGTCGGAACCAAGGCCACAGTACGCAACGGCTTTCGACCGGCGTCGCCCGAGCGGTCGTGACTGGAGGCCTCCGCGCCTGCGGCAGGCTGGGAGGTGAGCGCCATGCTGTCACAGGCAGCCGCCCGTCTGTGGGCGGAGCGGCGTGAAGGGGATGGGCGCATTCACCCCCTCGCGTGTCACCTGCTCGATGTCGTTCATGCCCCGCAGGCCATGTGGGACAACGCTCTGGCGGACGGGCTGAGAGCGCACTTGGCGCGGTCCTCGCCCTCCTGACGGAAGCCCACGGTCACGAGACGTCTGGCGCAGCCCGGACATGCCGAGGTGAAGAAGCCATGGGGCAGAAGACCGCACACTGCAACCTGCTCGTGGAGGGGTGGATTCAGATCCTGTGGGCCTGCGGCGAGCCGGGCCGGGTGGGCATCTGGGACCCCCTGACGAAGGCAGCGCCTATCCGCCAGATCGCCCCCCCGAACCCCCTCGACGGGGTGGCCCTCCTGCGCTTCCTGCTCGCGGTACGGCGGTGCAAGCCAAGCCTGACGGACTAGGAACCCGTAGGCCTGAAGGGGACTAAGGGGATGGAATACACAGCATATGCAGGCAGTAATGTCCTGGTCCGTGCTCTCTGAGCCGCCGTCAGGGAGCGGAGTTGGTAGTGGCTCCGAACTGAGGCACCGGGCCGTGGCATGACTCGCTCCTCGGGCCACGGACGACAGGGAACCTTCGCCGCGAGACGGCGTCTATTGGATTGGCGGGTCCAACGACTGCTGAGAGGCAGCCCCCGATTCAGCCGACCCCGGCGCGGGTCGGGGCTGTTGGACCTAGGCCAGCGCGGGCCAGTTCGTGACGGACCCACAGGCTGGCTTCGGCTGCACCCGGGGCCATCTCTGCCGTTACGGCTGGCCCGCGTGGTTCTGGTGCTCGGGGCCCGCCGACCGTGCCTACGACTCGCTGTGTGTCATCCTCCCTGCCGACCTCGTGCGACCCGCACTCGCACATCCTGCTGCCCCGGATAGGGTGCTCTGTTCAGGGCAGGTGGAGGCGTTCCCCGGCTTTGCCGGAAGCCCCACTGGGCTTCGCTGGCGAACGCACGAGAAGCATCGTGGCGGAACCATCGGGAGGCGATGCATGGTCATCGAGTCCATCGAACCCTCCAGGATCGACCTTGCCGGTGGGACACTGAACACCTACCCGCTGTACCTCTTCGAGGAGGGCGGGATCACGGTCAACGCCGCGATCACGGTCCGGAGCAAGGTCCGGCTCACTACGAATGGCGACGGTCACTTCCGTCTCGTGTCGCTCGACAGCGGGCTGGCGCAGGAGGCCCGGTCCGTTGACGAACTGGCCCTCGGCGGGCCCATGGATCTGATCGTACGCCTAGTCGAGTTCTGCCGGCCGTCCGTGGGGGTCACCATTGAGATCCACAACGATGCGCGGCGCGTCTTCGGCTGGCGCCTTACCTGCTCCCGCGCGGAACAGCTCCCCAACTGCCAGCGCGATGGCAAGCAGGAGGCAGTTGTCCGCGAGCGCCGAGAACGCTTGTGTGATGCCCAGAGGCTGCAAGAACATGCCACCGAAGTGCTCAACGACGCCCAACACGATCGACACTGCAGCAGCCGCAACCAGCAGCCAGTAGACCGTGGACACGAGGACCACCTCCGGTTCGGTGATAGGTCTCACACCCTCATATTGGCTCTTGGCGGCCGGACTCCTGCCGTTGACCGAGCCGGACGCACGCGCCCGGGCCGGCCGAAGCCGCAATGTGGACGCGTGAGAACGCCGGTGGCATACTGCTCACGACCGCGCTGGGAGAGGAGTACTTGGGGTGGGCGGCGAGCCCAGGGCTATACGCTAATCGAGCCGGTTCGCGCAATCCAAGCCGCAGTCCACGTACCGTGCGAACCGTCACTTCCGGTCCATGTTCCTGAGCCCACGTACCTGTTACTTCCCGGTGCAATCGGCTCGATCCTGCCGGTAGCCTGGAACGTAATGCCGCAGCCGGTGCCCTGGAACGTCACGTTGCCATCTCGGGTGACCGTACCGGTAATCTGGACGGGACCCTTGCAGATGGGCGAGACACGCAGGTTGCCCACTAGTTGGCCCTGTGGCCCGATGTAGAAGCGCAACGGGCCCGCTCCATCCCCAGCCATGTGGCCGCGGTATACGCCGACCATCGTGATCCTAATAACCGCTTCTCCCCCGCAGCCTATCAGAACTGTGCAGCAGAACGCGCCAATCACACAGGCCCACACTAAGCGTCGGGAAGTCATCGTATGAGCTCCCTTCACCGTGACGTCTAGTCCCTCAGTCCTAGCCCGTATGCGCTTGTTCGCGACCCCCGGCCAATCGTCCTTCTCAGAACGAGGCCACCATTGCCGCCTGCAGGAGGTCGAGATCGTCGAGGCCCGCCACGTCGGAGAACTGATGTCCCCACGAGAAGGTGGCATCCAGACCATTGACGACCGGCCGGGTCGCGCTGAGCGCCAGCAGATGGTTGTAGTTGCCGACCGCATAATCCGGCCAGTACCTCGGCGCGCGGTCGAGCGTGGGGTCGAGGTTGATGTACCGCAACTCCAACGGGGTTGAGCCGATCTTCCCCGAGGCGATCGCCGCGATGGCACGCGCCCCGCGGAAGACCGGGGCGTTGCGCATCCAACGCTCCCAGGGAACCGCGCCGGGATACGTGGTCAGGTCATACTGCAGCGTCTCGTAGTACGGAAATAGCGAGCTGAATGTAAGATCGTAGTTCGCGTCTGCCCGACTGATAATCCCCGTCAGCTTCAGGCTCGGCGTATCCAACAGGTCGATTGAGCCCATCCACGCCTGGACCCCATCCAATGTCCGACGGTAGGCGTTCCGGTACATCTGGGCGTACTCGAAGGCGAGATCGCGTCCCCAGATGGTGGCCCGCAGGTCGGCGCCCCAGGCCTGCTCGTCACCAGCGCCGTCGAGCAAGTGAGTGCCGGCAATCCCCCACCGGGGCCGCTCATAGCTCAGTCGATAGGCCGTGTACTGGTCATGGTTGATGAGGAAGAAGGTCCCCTCATCGTAGTACGCATACCCGATGAAGGCGTCGAGAGACAGGTCCGAACCGCGGATGTTGTCCAGCGTCCAACGCACGCCCTGTTGGCTGAGGCGGTCGTTGTCCACGGTGAGGCCTTGCGCGTAGGAAACGAACTGCCGCCCGACCGTCCAGTCGGCAGGCGTCAGGCAATCCGTACTGAACTGGAACAGGGCCTCGTCGAGCCAGATCGCGTCCGACATGCCTAGCGGATCGCGGACGAGCGGCGTCAGTCGGGCATCGGCGACGCGGGTGGCGTCATCGATCATCTTCAGGGCGATGCGACCACGGAGTTGGTCGTTGATCTGCCCCTCGATGCCAATCTTGGCCGTCAGGGCGTCGAACTCGGCGTTCTTCCAGAGGTCGCCCACCAGGCCGATACGGTAGTCTATCCACCCCGTCACCTGCGGCCGGTTCAGCCCTGCCTCGACATCGGCGATCCGCTCGTCCAGGCCCTCGAGGTCGGCACCGAGGTCCTCCGCCTGAGTCCGGACATCCCTGAGTTCCGCTTTGAACTCGTCGAACAGCTTGGCGCAGGCAGCGCGCACTTCGTCATCGGTCGGCTTGGGCCCGGGCGGGCCGGTCGGACCTGGGGCGCCGGGCGCGCCCTTCTCCCCCGGAGGGCCGGCAGCGCCGCGGTCACCGGCTGGACCCTTGGGGCCGACCGTGCCCTGAACGCCGGGATCGCCCTTGGGGCCCGGAGGGCCCGTCGCGCCCCCGCGGCCGGATTGCTCCATCAGCCGTGCAATGGCCATGGCAAACTCATACCGGGTCAGGGCGCGCTCGCCCCGGAAGGCGAAGTCGGGAGGGTATCCCTTTATGACGCCGGCATCGACCAGCTTCTGCACGGCGTCGTAGGCCCAGTGATCGAAGGCAACAGTGTCACCCGGGGCGGCCAGGGAGAGACACGGAAGACTCAACAGCAGAGCGGCGATGCACGCCTTCGAGGGGTTCATGTTGGGCCCTCCGAGAATGGCTGCGGCGCGGGCAACAGATGCCCGAGACGAACAAAGCAGCGACTTCCCCCGAAGCGCCCAGTCAATACCGTCCCGACTCAGTTCGACAGACCGACGGCGTCCTCCTGCCCCATGGCCCCCTTTTTTCTGCGTGCAGACCCCATCTGTGCCTTGCGTCACATTTCTCCGCTGGCCAAGGAGGTGACCGCTGCCGACCTGTGCAATACTATTAGCCCTT
>Ga0194110_10002870_pt1 | contig 21666 bp, 19 predicted proteins | sample TA2Kig1200mmetaG_FD_146192 | JGI IMG/M metagenome (GOLD analysis project Ga0194110, IMG submission 146192) | Freshwater microbial communities from Lake Tanganyika, Tanzania - TA2015032 Kigoma Deep Cast 1200m | ecosystem: Environmental > Aquatic > Freshwater > Lake | place: Tanzania: Lake...
GCCCTGATCTTTGCCCACATCTTCTGGGGGCTGGGGTTTAGCCCCCGAATGGGGGCGTTTGAGCCGTAGCCCAGGGCGACCGAAGGGAGCCCTGGGAAAAGGCCCCGCCAGCGTAGAGCCCCCGAAGTGGGGCGGTTCAATGGGCGTGAAACGCCCCCTTCGGGGGCTTGGATGGGGGGGACGCGCGATCCCAGGGCTCCCTTCGGTCGCCCTGGGCTACGGCTGGGTCGCCCGCGTCGGCGGGCTACAAGGCCCCGAGATGTGGGCAAAGATCAGGGCTTCGCCCTGGGCTGATATAGTGCGCCCCATTCGGGGCTACGGAGCAGTTCACCGCAACTGGGGGCTGCGAGTTCCTGTGACTGCGAAGCTTCCCTACAACCCCCGTGTCATCGTGGCGCCGGGCGACCCAGCCCTTGCAGCGGAGATCGCGCGCTTCGTGGGCGCCGGGCCGCCAGTGGGCGACTGGTTCCTTAAGCTCGAAGGGCTGAGCTCCGAGGAGGCCAGCTCCCTCGCCGGCCAGGCGCTCCGCCACGGCGGCGGCATCCTCGTCCGCGAGCGGCCCGACGGCTCGGCCGACGGACTCCTCCGCGTGCCGGGCGACGTCCTGCCCGTCTACCTGAACGCCCTTGCCGAGGCCGGCCTTGAGCCAGGCCTCATCGAGGCGGTCCGCGAGACCGCCGATGCCTGGCGCCGAACCACCTTCGCCCTCCGCTGCGGCTCCCGAACCCTCGCAGTGGGCCAGCGCACGCTCATCATGGGCATCGTGAACGTCACGCCCGATTCCTTCTCCGACGGCGGCGAGTTCCTCGAGGCCGACAAGGCCATCGAGCACGGGCGGCGCCTCGCGGCGGAGGGGGCCGACATCCTCGACGTCGGCGGCGAATCCACCCGCCCAGGCGCCGAGCCGGTGGATGCCGAGGCCGAGTGCGCCCGCGTCCTCCCCGTAATCCAAGCTCTTGCGAAGGACCTGGCCGTTCCTATCTCCATTGACACCTCGAAGGCCGCCGTCGCCCGCCGGTCCATTGACGCCGGAGCGACGATCATCAACGATGTGACGGCGCTTCGCGGCGACCCCGAGATGGCGGGCGTGGCGGCGCGCAGCGGCCTGCCGCTCGTCCTCATGCACATGCAGGGCACGCCCCGCACCATGCAGGAAAGCCCGCGCTACGGCGACCTCATGAGCGAGATCGTGGCCTATCTGCGGGCCAGCATGGCCAGCGCGGTGGACGCCGGGGCGAGCGAGGAGCAGCTCGTCGTTGACCCCGGCCTCGGCTTCGGGAAGACCCTCGGCCACAACCTCGAGATATTGCGGCGGCTGGGCGAGCTGCGCAGCCTGGGCCGGCCAATCCTCATCGGGCCGTCCCGCAAGAGCATGATCGGCAAGGTGTTGGGGGCGCCGATGGGCCAGAGAGCGTTCGGCACCGCGGCCGCCGTCGCCTACGGCATCGCACGCGGAGCGCACATCGTCAGGGTCCACGACGTCGCCGAGATGCGCCAGGCCGCCCGCATGACCGACGCCTTAGTGACAGGCGAACCGGAAAACCCGAAATCCGAAGCACGAAACCCGAAGGAAACCCAAGGTCCGAAATCCCAATGATGAAAACACGAGGGTCAGGCCACCGCGCGTTTCCCGAGCCGCTTCGGGAATTGGTGCTTTGGTGTTCTTTCGGATTTCGGATTTGGGATTTCGGAGTTCCCGCATCCCGCCAGGGATGCGGGCTAGGGCTTCTCGGTGGCGGCGTAGGCGGCGTTCATGTCGGTGACCTCCACGCCGGCGGGGGGCTTGAAGGCGAAGGCGTCGGGCGGGAGGGGGGCATCGAACGACAGGTCGGCACAGTCGAGGACCGCGATGGCCTGGTCGCGTTCGTCGTAGACCTGCATCCTGAGCTGGAAGGCGCTGGCCTTGCCAATCCAGAAGCGGACGCGTCGCCCGAGTGCCTTGCCGAGGAGCTCCCCGGTGAGCGGGCCGCTGAGGAGGGCCTCGTGCTTCTTGCCGGGCCGGACCTCGAAGACGTATGCCTCCTCGCGGTCGAGGCGTTCGGCGCCCAGGAAGACGAGGTCATCGGCGAACACGCGCCAGGCCCGAGCCGGATTGGCGACGGATGCGAAATCCACCTCGGGCCTGCCCTCCAACGTGTGCCACTCCTTCTTCGTGGCGGCGACGGTCCAGCGCCGCACGGTGTCGCCGACGCCCTGGGCCGTGGTGTGAATCCAGAGGTGCGCGCCGTCGAAGACCCGCTGCTCCTTGATGGCGCGGTCGGTGCCGGGGTGGAGGTTTCGCTCGATGGCGAACTTGCCGTCGCGTGCGAGGCAGAGGGTTCCGGAGACCTCCTGGCGGCGCTCGTCGCGCCCCGTGGCCTCGGTGAAGGAGGCGCGGACGGGTGGGGCGGAGGCGGCGGCCTTCCGGAAGGCGGCGATGAGGTCGGGCGCGGGCTTGCCGGCCGGCGGCCCGGCCACGATGGCGGCGGCTGGCTCGCCAGCGGACGACTTGGCGGGCGGGGGCGCCGGCGGGCGCTCCTCGATGATCTTCTTCCGGCGCTCCCCTTCTTTCCTGGCCCGCTCGAGGAGCTCGTCGAGCTTCTTCTGGAGCTTGGCGGGGTCCTCGGGCGCCTCCTCGGCGCGGTCGGCCAGGCTGATCTCTTCGAGCGCCCACTCCTCGGGGAGGTACTTGAGCTCCTTGCCGGCGCGCCACTGGCTTGAGACCTGTTCGTATCTGAGGAGGAGGACGCGTTCGCGGAACTTGCGGCCCTTCTCGTCGCGTCCGAGCGGGCGGAGCTCGGCCAGGCCGCGGACCGAGACGACCATCTTGTCGAAGTCTGGGGCCTCGCGTCCGACGGAGAAGATGGCGATGCCTTCGCGGCTCTCGCCCGGCTTGAGGGGCTGCTCGCGCAGCTCGGCCCAGTTGCAGACCTTGCGTTCGAGGACCTTCTTCTCGATGTGCGTCTCGGCCACGCGGTCGAAGCCGTCCTCGAAGTCGCTCACCTGCTTTTCGAGGGAGAGGCGTATGGAGAGGCGCAGGTGGGCGGGGAGGGGCTTTTCCTCGGGGTTCGTGACGCGGTAGACGACGTACCAGAAGAAGCGGAGCTTGCCCCCGGGGTCGTCGAGGACGAGTTGCTTGGGCGTGTCGTTCTCGAAGGCGAGTGCCCAGAAGGGCGTGGGGGGCAGTTGCGCGGAAGGGGGGCCGTCGCCTGCGAGGGCGGGGAGGGCGAGGGCCAGGAGAGCCAGGAGCGACAAGGCGGCCGTGCGGATTCTCATGGGGTCATGCCATCCCAGTAAAGCCGAGGAACGCCAGGGCCATGAGGCCCGTGCACACGAAGGCAATGGGCATGCCGCGCATGGGCGCGGGGAGGTCCAGCAGCTCGATGCGCTCGCGGATGCCCGACATGAGGAGCATGGCCATCGTGAAGCCGAGGCCGGCGAAGGCGCCCTGGATGACCGCCTCGGGCAGGGTGAGGGCCTGCCGCGGGTCGTCGGGCGTGTTGAGGAGCGCCACGCCGAGCACCGTGCAGTTCGTCGTTATCAGCGGCAGGTAGATGCCCAGGGCGCGGTAGAGGGCGGGGACGTTTTTCTTGAGGAACATCTCGACGAGCTGGACGAATGCGGCGATGGTGAGGATGTAGACGAGGGTGCGGAGGACCGCCTGCAAGCCGTCTTTGGCCAACTGGCCGTCGGCGCCGCCGAGCCAGACGAGCAGGGGCGCCTGCGGCTTCAGAATGTAGGTGTCGATCGTGTGGGTGAGCAGCGACGCCATCGCCATGACGAAGGTGACGGCGACGCCCATGCCGAAGGCGTCGGAGGTCCGCTTCGAGCAGCCGACGAAGGGGCAGAGGCCCAGGAAGCGCGCGAGCACGAAGTTGCTCACGAACAGGTTGCCGATGACGATGAAGACGATGCGTTCGACGTTCACTTCGCAGCGGCCTTTCTGAGCTGGAGCCACTTGAAGATGCCCAGGAGCAGGCCGAGGAGGAGGAACGCCCCTGGGGGGCTGACCATGACGCCCATGGGGTTATAGCCCGGGAGGAGCTTGTTGCCGAAGAGGCTCCCCCTGCCGCTGAGCTCGCGGATGGTGCCCATCAGCAGGAGCGCCATCGTGTAGCCCAGGCCCATCCCGATGCCGTCGAGGAGCGAGTTGGCCACCGTGTTCTTGCACGCGTATGCCTCGGCCCGCCCCAGCATGATGCAGTTCACCACGATCAGCGGGATGAAGATGCCAATCGTGTCGCTGATGATCTTGAACTTCGCCTTGAGGACCAGGTCGGTGATCGTCACGAACGTGGAGATGATGACGATGTAGCAGGCGATGCGGACGCCGCCGGGCACGATCTTGCGGATGAGCGAGATGAAGACGTTGCTGCCGACGCAGACGAACGTGGCGGCGATGCCCATCGCCAGCGCGGTGTCGAGCGAGCCACTGGTCGCCAGGCTCGGGCACACGCCCAGCACGATCACGAACAGCGGGTTCTCCTTGAAGAACCCCTTCGTCAACTCGCGGATGTCCACGGCTCGTTGCACCCTTTCCTGTAGTCGGTCCGTATCTGCTCATATCGCATTATAGTTACGCCCGAAGTCCTGTCAAGTCCATTCGGCGGGATGAAGGTAGCGGGCGAGGACCTGGCCAGTGTAGGAGGCGGGGTCGGCGGCGACGGACTCGGGGGGGCCTTGGGCGACGATGCGGCCGCCCGCGTCGCCTCCCTCGGGACCGAGGTCAATGATCCAGTCGGCACACTTGATCACGTCGGGGTTGTGCTCGATGACCAGAAGCGTGTTGCCGCGGTCGGCCAGGCGGTGCAACACGTCGAGGAGGCGCGAGATGTCGGCGAAGTGCAACCCGGTGGTCGGCTCGTCGAGAATGTAGAGGGTGTTGCCGGTGGCGACCTTGGCGAGCTCGGTGGAGAGCTTGACTCGCTGCGCCTCGCCGCCGGAGAGGGTGGTGGAGGACTGGCCGAGGGCCATGTAGTCGAGCCCGACGTCGTGGAGGGTCTGGAGGATGCGCTTGACGCGGGGGAAGGGGCTGAAGAAGGTGAGTGCTTCGGCGATCTGCATGTCGAGCACGTCGGCGATGGAGCGGCCGCGGTAGCGGATGTCGAGCGTCTCGCGGTTGTAGCGGCGGCCGCGGCAGGCCTCGCAGGTCACGTAGATGTCGGGCAGGAAGTGCATCTCGATCCGCTTGGTGCCCTGGCCTTCGCAGGCTTCGCAGCGGCCGCCCTTGACGTTGAAGCTGAAGCGCCCGGGGGAGTAGCCGCGGACCTTCGCGTCCTTGAGCGACGCGAAGATGCGGCGGATGTCGTCGAACACCCCCGTGTAGGTGGCGGGGTTGGAGCGTGGGGTGCGGCCGATGGGGGACTGGTCAATGATGATCACTTTGTCAATCAGCTCCACGCCCTCCAGGGCGCGGTGGTCGCCGGGCTTGGTGCGGCTGGCGTAGAAGTGGCGCATCAGGGCGCGGTGGAGGATGTCGTTGACGAGCGTGCTCTTGCCGGAGCCGCTGACGCCGGTGACGCAGACGATGCCGCCGAGTGGGATCGCGGCGTCAATGGCCTTGAGGTTGTTGGCGGCGGCGCCGCGGACGACGATTGCCCTGGCCGGCGACACGGGGCGGCGGGCCGCCGGGGTGGGAATGGCCAGGCGGCCCGCCAGATACTTGCCCGTGAGGGAGGCCGGGGCCGCGAGGATGTCGTAGAGCGTGCCCTCGGCCACCACGTGGCCGCCCTGCTCGCCAGCGCCCGGCCCGAGGTCAATGATGTAGTCGGCGCTCCGAATCGTCTGCTCGTCGTGCTCGACGACGATGACGGTGTTGCCTAGGCCCTGGAGGCGGCGGAGCGTGGCTATCAGGCGGGCGTTGTCGCGCTGGTGCAGCCCGATCGTCGGCTCGTCGAGGACGTAGCAGACGCCGACGAGGCCAGAGCCGACCTGGGTTGCGAGGCGGATGCGTTGGGCCTCGCCGCCCGACAGGCTCCCGCTCGGACGGTCGAGCGTGAGGTAGCCGATCCCGACGTCGATCATGAATTGGAGGCGTTGGCCTGCCTCCTTGAGGATGGGCTGAGCGATGGCCGCCTTCTCGGGGGAGAAGCGCACGCCGCTGAGGAAGCGATGGGCGTCCACAATGGAGAGCGTGGCCAGCTCGTGGATGGGCTTTCCGCCGATGGTGACGGCGCGAGCCTCTGGCCGCAGCCTGGCCCCCTTGCACGCCGTGCAGGGCAGCTCGCTCATGTAGCCCATCAGGCGGGCCTTCAGCGAATCGCTCTCGGTCTTGCGGAAGCGCTCGGCCAGTTCGGGGATCACGCCCTTGAACGACCCGGTGGCACAGGCATCTTGCCTGTGGCCCACAGGCGGGACGCCTGTGCCACCAGTTCCCTCTCCGGAGCCGTGGAGGAGGACGTGGCGGACGTGCGGGGGAAGCTTCTGGTAGGGGGTGGCCATCGAGACGCCGAAGTCGCGGCAGAAGCGTTCCAGGGCGCGATTGTACCAGGAGGCGAGCAGCTCGCCGCGCCGCCAGGCGTGGATGGCGCCCTTGGCAAGGCTCAGCGACGGCTCGGGCACGATGAGGTCGGGGTCGAACTCCATGCACGCGCCGAGGCCACTGCACGTCGTGCACGCGCCGTAGGGGCTGTTGAACGAGAAGAGCCTGGGGGCCAGCTCCTCGATGCTCACGCCGCACTCCGGGCAGCCGTAGTGCTGGCTGTAAAGCACATCATCCCAGCGGGTGGATGGTGACTTGGGAGAGGATGAATGGATGGGTGGATGGCTGGATGATTGAACGGGCGGCCGTTTTCTTCCATCCATCCATTCATCCATTCCTCCACCCATCCCCCTCGATACGACGACTAGCCCCTCGCCCAACGCGAGCGCTACCTCGATGGAATCATGCAGCCTTGAGCGCTGCCCGGTGTCCACGGCCAGGCGGTCCACGACGGCCTCGACGGTGTGGAGCCTCCGCTTGTCGAGCTTCGGCGTCTCCTCCACCGGATACACCTGGCCGTCCACGCGGACGCGGACGAGTCCCTCGCGCGCGATGCGGTCGAGAATCTCCTTGTGCTCGCCCTTGCGTCCGCGCACCATCGGGGCGAGGACCATGGTGCGGATGCCCTTGGGGAGCGCGAGGACGGCCTCGACGATTTGCTCGGGCGACTGCTGGCGGATTGGGCGGCCGCACAGGTGGCAGTGGGGCTCGCCCGCGCGGGCGTAGAGGAGGCGGAGGTAGTCGTAGACCTCGGTCGTCGTCGCCACGGTGGAGCGTGGGCTGGCGATGCCGGTCCGCTGCTCGATGGAGATCGTGGGCGGCAGCCCCTCCACGCTCTCCACCTCCGGCTTCTCCATCTGTTCGAGGAACTGTCGGGCGTAGGACGACAGGCTCTCCACGTAGCGGCGCTGCCCCTCGGCGAAAATCGTGTCGAAGGCCAGCGAGCTCTTCCCCGACCCGCTCAGCCCCGTTATGACCACCAGCTTGTCGCGGGGGATGCGCAGGTCGAGGCGTTTGAGGTTGTGCGCCGCCGCGCCCTTGATGACGATGCACTTGTCGTTGCCTTGCATTTGCACTTCCCGAAGTCGCGGCTCAGCGAGGCGTCGGCGTTTCCGGTTCGGGGGGCGGCTGAGGCCAAGGCCATCCGCTGCTCCTCGAACCGTCGAGCTCCCATGATTGTACCTCACGGCGCTCCTCAGTCAATACCATCTGGTGAGAGGGGTACAGTGACGCATCTGCGCTGTCCCGAAGCACCCGGCAACGACGCAGCCACGCGGAAGACACGGACAAACGAGTTTGTCCGTGGCACCCCCTCTTGCTTGGAGGAGAATCGTGGGTGCCACGCCCAAACTTGTTTGGGCGTGTTCGGAGAACCGCTGTCCGCAACAGAAACCAATCCTCTCTCGTGGGAACGACTGGAGGGAAGGGCATGTCGAAGCAGAGTCTGGTGGCCTGTGCCATGGCTGCCCTCGGCTGCCTCGCCGTCTCGAATGGCGGGGCGCCCAGGAGCCCGACCCGGTGGACTCCTTCATCCGGGCGGTGAAGGAGAAGGACCGGTTCGCAGTGCAGATGGCCGCGTTGCCGTTGACTCCCCGCATGCTGGCCGGTATACTCTTGCGGGCCGCCGGGCACTCAGGCGGCGGCCAGGTTTCCCCGGGATTCCCCCATCGTAGAAACGAGGAGCGAAATGGAGTTCGAGGCACTGAAGAAGTCGGGCATCACCAACCTGTTGTCGGCCTTCGGGCGGAGCATCTGGCTGCCGCAGGGCATCTTCTACTGGACGGGCCGCGCGAAGAAGGAGGCGACGATTGACGCGACAATCGGGAGCGCGCAAGGCCCCGAGAGCGAAATCGTAGAGGGCGCGCCTGACAAGGCGGTGACCTTTTACATCCCGTCGGTCACGCGCTGCTTCGCGGGGCTGAGGAGCGAGGAGGCAGTGCCCTACGCGCCGATGCTGGGCCTGCCAGACCTGCGGAATGCCTGGCGCGACTGGATTCTCCGCAAGCTGGCCGACGTCCGCGACCGCGTCGAGCCCTGCCTCACCCTCCCCGCCGCCACGCCCGGCGTGACCGGCGGCATCTTCATGGCCGCGAAGCTCTTCGTGGACAAGGATGAGGTGGTCGTCTCGCCCGACCGGCTGTGGGAGAACTACAGCAACGTCGTGGAGCGGCACATCGGCGGGCGGATCGAGACGTTTCCCTTCTTCGACGGCGACCGCCTCAACCTCAAGGGGATGCAGCGGAAGCTCCTCGACACCCTGGCCGCGCAGCCCAAGGCCGTCCTGATGCTGAACTTCCCCAACAACCCCGTGGGCTACAATCCGCCGAGGAGCCTCGTGCCCGAGATCGTGGACACCCTGGTCGAGGTCGTCGAGCAGGCGGGCAAGCCGGTCATCGTGCTGTGCGACGATGCCTACGAGGGCTACGTCTACGACCCCGACGCCCTCCAGCGCTCGATCTTCGGCGACCTCTGCGACGCCCACCGCCGAATCCTGCCGATCAAGCTCGACGGCGCGTCAAAGGAGTTCCTCTTCTACGGCGGGCGCCTCGGCTTCATCACCTTCGGCCTCCCATCGGGCCTCGACGTTGACCGCAAGGCCCTTCAGGAGGAGCTCGACAACAAGCTGGGCGGCGTCATCCGCAGCACCGTGTCCAACTGCGCCCGCCCCGTCCAATCGGCCGTGCTCAAGGGCCTGGGGCAGATGGACACCATTCTGGCCGAGCGAAAGCGCGTGGTGGACGTGCTAGCCCGCCGCGCGGTGCGGCTGAAGGAGGAGTTTGCGAAGGTGGACCTGCCACAGCTCAAGCCGCTCCCCTTCAACGCCGGCTTCTTCTGCTTCTGCGACATCGAGGGCGTGCCCGCCAACAAGCTCGCCGAGCATCTCATCTCGAAGTACAAGGTCGGCGTCGTCCCCAGCGAGGGCGGCAAGATCAACGGCATCCGCATCGCCTTCTGCTCCGTGCCTGAGAAGGACATTCCGACCCTCGTCGCGCACGTCGTGAGCGCCATCAAGGACCTGGCGGGCAGCGCCTGAGGACCATGTGCTTCCGTTACCTCTCCCCTGGGGAGAGGTCGCCCGCCGACGCTCTTGTGGCGGCGGGCGGGTGAGGGTGCCTTCCGCCCGCCACGCAAAGAGCCTGTGAAAAAATGACACGGACCTACACGGACGGACACGGACGGACGCCCATCGCCGAGGAATCTGCCCGTCCGTGCTTGTCCGTGAGCGTCCGTGTGATTTCCTCACAAGCTCAAAGCACCCTCACCCCAGCCCTCTCCCCGAGGGAGAGGGGGAAAGGCTGACGCTTGTGCGAGAAGCGGCACACTGAACGCAAGCGGGGGGCCAACAAGGAGGCGACATCCCAATGCCGAAGTACCGCCTCGCCGTGATCGGCACCGGCGGCATCTCGCGCTATCACATGGGCGGCTGGCTCAAGAGCGGCCTCGGCCAGCTCGTCGCCGCCTGCGACGTCCAGCCCGCCAACCTGGAGGGCTTCGTCAGGGAGTTCGGCGTCGCCCCCGAGCACGCCTACTCGGACGCGCGCGAGATGCTGCGGCGCGAGAGGCCCGAGGCCGTGAGCATCTGTGCCTGGGCGCAGCACCACGCCGCCCTCGTCGTCGCCGCGTGCAAGGCGGGGGTAAGAGGCATCCTGTGCGAGAAGCCGATGGCCTACTCCAACGCCGAGGCCGAGGCGATGGCCAAGGCGGCGGAGGTTAGCGGCGCAAAGGTCATGATCACCCACCAGCGCCGCTACAGCCGCCGCATCGCAAAGGCCCGCCAGCTCATCGCCAAGGGCGCGATAGGCCAAGTCCACACCCTCGTCGCCCGCGGCGGCGGCGGACTCACCAACACCCATTCGCACTCAATCGACATGCTGCGCTACGTGCTCGGCGACCCCAAGGCCGAATGGGTCCTCGCCCAGGCCGAGCGCTCCACCAACCGCTGGGAGCGCTGCCACCCGGTGGAGGACTGCCTCGTCGGCCTCATCGGCTTCGAGGGCGGCGCGCACGGCATCCTTGATTCCGACACGCCGCTCGACGGCGCGGCCAAAGGCGGCCTCTGGGTCTACGGCACGAAGGGCGCGATTGACCTCTTCGGCGGCCCGCTCCTGATGAACGCCTCGACCGGCGGCAAGTGGAAGCCCATCGAGACGAAGGGGGAGATCGATCTTCCCATCCAATACGTCCGCGGGCTCATTGCCTGGATGAATGGCGGCCCCGAGCCGCCGCTCTCGCTCGCCAGGGCTTTGGGCACCCACGAGATCATCATGGGCTTCTACGAATCCGCCCGCACACGTGCTCGCGTCAGCCTCCCCGTCCGCAACCGCCGCCGCATCCTCGCCCAGATGATCGCCGACGGCACTTTCCACCTCAAGACCCGCAAGCCCTACGACATCCGCACCCCCGATGCCTTCAAGGCCGGCTACCGCTGAGGCGCACCATCAGCCACGAGGAGATGGGGCGCAGGATCAAGACGTGGCGAAGATGACACACCCAACACCTGTCTTCCCTTGCTCTGCCCCCGCCCTTGATTCCTTTGACGGAATGCCGTAGACTATGCTGAGGAAGGAAGACTCGACCATGGTCGAGACCGAGAGCCAGATCCTGCGCCGCCTCAAGAGGCTTCTGCTCAAGCGAGTGTCTCTCCATCGCTTCGTCCTGTTCGGCTCCCGGGCGCGAGGGGACTCCGACCCTGCCTCCGATATGGACGTCCTGGTCGTAGTGGATGGGGAGGCCGGGGACGACATCCGCGACTTCATCAGCGACTGCGCCTGGGAAGCAGGTTACGAGGATGGCATCCTCGTCGTCCCCGTCGTCTTCTCCCGTGACGAATGGGAGAACGGCCCCGAACGCAACTCTCTCCTCGCCCAGGCCGTTGCCCTCGAAGGGGTGCCCGTGTGAAACTCCGCCAGGTCTCCGACTACAAAGTCAGCCAACTCCTCACCCGCGCCAAAGCCGAGGAAGCGTTGGCCAACGCCACCCGCTTCGTGGAGGCGATCACGAACTACTTGGCAGCAAGCCCTTCGGATTGACACTGCCGCCTGCCTGCTGCCCACGTTCCTCGGCCCTGCTACCCCGAACACCCATCACCAAACACCGATAACCTGCTTTCTCTTCCTCTGCCCTCCGCCCTCTGCCGTCTGTTCCCCCCCCCCCCCCCCTACTTGCTGAACTCCCCCGAGTAGTACCTCCACTATGGCACTTGATTGCTCCGTCTGGATGCACTAGAATATGGAATGGAGAAGGAGGACCCAACCATGCGAACCGTGACGATCGACGTCTCGGATGAGTTGTCTGCGGAACTGGAACCCTATCGCGACAGGCTGGGCGATCTTCTCTCCATCGCGTTGCGGGACGTCCGCATGGCCGAAGGTCTCGCCCTCTTTCAACAGGGCGCAACATCCCTCTGGAAAGCCGCTCGCACGGCCGGGGTCTCCCTCCGCGAGATGACCCAGTACGCCGTTGCCCACGGCGTCCGAGCGCCCGTTGACGAGGAAACCCTCCAGGAAGAGCTGGCGTGAAGGCCGTCTGCGAAGAGGCCCCCCGCAAGGCCCGGGGGCTGGGGCCCTAGTCGCCCCTTGCGGCGAGGCCAACAACTGCCTCGTCTACCCTTGCCCTCCACCGTCCGCCCACCGCCCACTGTCTACCGTCCACTGCCCTCCGCCTCACTCCGTCCAATCCACCTTGCACCCCTGCCTCTCCAGCTCCTCCACCACCTTCAGCGACTCCGCGGTGAGTTGGTTCTTTGGGGACACCCTTGACCCGCAAAGCGCTGCGCACTATACTGGCCTTGGCTGAGGGCCTCGTTTGAGAGGCGGATTTGGTCTTGCCAAGTGAGTATGCAGTCATACCGGCCGAGCGCATCGAGGCGGCGATCTTCCTGATCCGCGGCCACAAGGTCATGTTGAGCCATCACCTGGCCGAGCTATACGGCGTCGAACCCCGCGTACTGGTCCAGGCCGTCAAGCGCAACACCCAGCGCTTCCCGCCCGACTTCATGTTCCAACTCAGCAAGGACGAGTTCGCCATCTTGAAATCACAAATTGTGATTTCAAGAAGTTCGCCATCGTCTTCAAGGCCATCCGCCGCCTCATGCAGCCCGAACGCCGCAAGCCAGTAACCCTCATCGGATTCCACAAGTAGTCCTGCACCCCGACCCCGAACACCCAACACCGAACACCGATAACCCTTCCTCGACTGCCATCTGCCTCCTGCCGACTGGTCTACTCCGTCCAATTCACCTTGCACCCCTGCCTCTCCACCTCCTCGGCCACCTTCAGCCACTCCGCCGTGAGCTGCTTCCTCGCCGGAGGCCAGAACTCTATCAGGTCAAGCAAAAAGTAGAAAATTGAGGCTTGACCCCGCCGTCCCCGCCGCCGCCCCGCCGCCTCGGGCTTGCTCATAGATGGCCCCCGAACTAGCCCCACCCCCGACCCCCAACACCTACCACCCAACACCTGCCTTCTCTTCCCCTGCCCTCTGTCCACTGTCCTCCGCCCCCTGCCGTCTGCCCACTGCCTACTGCCTCCTGCCGGCTTTTCCCTCTTCTCTGCCGTCTGCCGGCTGCCTCCTGCCGACTGGCCTACTCCGTCCAGTCCACCTTGCACCCCTGCTTCTCCAACTCCTCCACCACCTTCAGCGACCCTGCCTTGAGCTGCTTCTCCGCAACTGTCCGGGAATCCTTGATTCCGGCGTTCCGATTGGCTACACTGAGTGTGAAGATGGGAACAAGGCAGGAGCGCCCGATGAGGAAGCAACGGGTCGGCAGCGGCGAGCGCCTGGAAGCCTGGCGGCAGACCCTTCACGACCACATGCCAGTGCTGCGCGAGCGTTTCGCCGTCAACTCGCTCGGCGTCTTCGGGTCGCGTGTCTGCGGACACGCCCACCGAGGCAGCGACCTCGACGTCCTGGTCGAGTTCTCCACGCCCCCCAGCCTCCTGGAGTACATCGAAGTCGAAGAGTACCTGACCGATCTCCTGGGCGTGAAGGTGGACCTGGTTCACCGCGGCGGCCTCAAGCCTCGTATCGGCGAGCGCATCCTCAGCGAGGTTGTGATGGTATGAGCACTCCGAGGGACTTCCTCGACTACCTCAACGACATTCTCGACGCCATCGGGAAGGCCGAGGCGTTCGTCGCTGAGATGGACTACGACCAGTTTGCCGCCGATGACAAGACGGTCTTCGCCGTCATCCGCGCCATCGAGATCATGGGCGAGGCCGCCAAGCACATCCCGCCCGACGTGCGGAAGAGGCACCTCGACATCCCCTGGACCCGCGTCGCGGGGATGCGGGACAAGGTCATCCACGGCTACTTCGGCGTCAACCTCCAGACCGTCTGGAAAGCGGCCACTCAGGATGCGCCCTTCCTCAAGCCCCTAGTCACCCGCGCCGTCGAACAGGAAACCCGCGCGGAGAAGCGCGGCAACGCCTGAGCCGTGGGGCCACCAGAGTCCAACTTGACCGCGAATCACGCGAACCTCTTACCCCGAAAACCGAAAACCGGTCACCGAACACCTGTCTTCTCTCCCCCTGCCGTGTGTCCCCTGCCGTCTGCCCACTGCCTCCTGCCTCCTGCCGACTGCCTACTGTCTACTGTCCACCGTCCACTGGCCGCCCCCGCCCTACTTGCTGAACTCCCCCGCGTCATACCTTCTCCAGAAATCGCTCGCCGTTAAGTTCTTGCCGCGATCAACAGTGACAATGGCAAGTGACTTCATGGCGCGGACAACCTCAATCCCCTTCTTGATGTTCTTGGGCGTGAAGCCAAGCTGACGGAGTTTCATCCCCTCAAGAGGGGTGAGATCACTAACGCGGGTGGAGAAGACGCTGAGGACGGCTAGGGGCATGCCCCTCAGTGGGGAGAGATCCTCCAGGCTTGTCTCGATGCAGTGCATTTCCTCTAAAGGCATGCCCTGCAACGGCGCAAGGTCAAGAACACTGGTGTTACTCACGGTAAGTGACCTCAACGGCATGCCCTTAAGCGGCGAGAGATCGCACAGCCTCAGGTTCGCATGACAGCGCAGCAAGACCAGCGGCATTCCTGCCAGGGGGCTGAGGTCTGTAACGCCGGTTGAGGCGACATCCAGATGCTCAAGACGCATGCCCCGCAAGGGGCTGAGGTCTTTGACTCGGGTCCCTCCACAATTCAGCTGCGTGAGCGGCATGCCTCTGACGGGGCATAGATCCTCAACCCCCGTGGACTCGATACTCAGCTCAGTGATGGGCAAACCGCGCAGGGGATCGAGCCACCTCGCTTTGCTCCCTGCGTAACCAAGGGATATCCTGAATCTGCCGCCCTTCTCAATGACCACCCCGTTGCTGTAGTAGATCACCCCACCTTGGTAGGCCTCATTGATTCTCGCAGCAAGGCGTTCCTGCTGCTCATCCAAGGGGAGTTTGCGAATTGACTCGTAGAAGCCCGCCATCCTGAGGCGACCATTCGCCTTCACGAGCTTGTCCTTGAATGCCTCCTTGGTGGGGGCTGGGATGGCCGGGTCCGCCTCGCATAGGTGAACCGCACGCTGGTAGGATCTGGCGGCGTGCGCGAATCGATCACTGGCATAGAGGGCATCCCCCGCGGCCACGAGGGCCCTCCAGTGGGTGCACTTGTCGGCCTCGGAGGCGAGTTGCTCCCACTTGGCTAGGTCGCCGGAGGCGGCGAGGACGGTGGTGTGGAGGAGCTTGGAGGGGCCGTGGGCAGGGTCGAGGCGAAGGGCCTCGTCGAGGTGCTTGCGGGCGGAGGCGAAGTCCTTCTTCTCGTGGGCGAGGACGCCCAGGGCGTAGTGGCCCCAGGGGCCGTCGGGCATGACCTCGACCGCGGCGTCGGCTCGGACCTTGGCTTCGTCAAGGCGACCTTCGCTTGCGGCTCGGACGGCGCTTTCGGCCTGGCGCTTCGAGGCAGAGAGGGCGGTGGCGCGCTGCGCGTCGCGGGCTGCGACGGCTGCCTTCTCGTTGGTGATGGCTCGGCCCTCGCTCGCAACGGCGCGGTCGCGCTCGCGGGCGAGGCGGAGCATGAATAGGACGGATAGGACCGATAGGACGGATAGGGCGACGGCTATGGCCGCGCTGACAGCTTTGTTGCGCTTGATGAGCTTCACGAATGCCTGGGAAAAAGAGTCGGGCGCGGCCGAGACGCTGCGGCCCTCAAGGAACAAGGCCACGTCGCGCTTGAGGTCGAGCGCGCTCGCGTAGCGACGGCTGCGGGTGCGGTTGAGGCATTTCATGACGATGGCGGAGAGTTCGCGGGGCACGTTGCGGTTCGGGGCACGCTGCTCGGGCGGGACGATGTTGCCTTTGAGCACCCCCGCGAGAATGGCATAGGTGGTCTCCCCCGCGAAGGCGCGCTCAAGCGTGAGAATCTCATAGAGGATTGCGCCCAGCGACCAGATGTCGGAGCGGGCGTCAATGTTGTCGAGTTCGCCCCTGGCCTGCTCGGGCGACATGTAGGCTGGCGTGCCGAGCATGGAGCCGGCGAGGGTTTGGAGGGCGGTGATTTCCTGGCGGTCTGTGGCAATCTGTGGAGCGGGTTCCTGACGCGTGACCAGATTGTTGTAGGCGGGGCGTCACTGCCCCGCTCGGCTCGGGGGGAATTGTGGGCGGGACGTCCCCGTCCCGCGTCCCGCGGCGTGGGGACACGCCGCCCACAACAGCCTCGCGGGGCGCGGAGGCCCCGCCCACGTCCCCAGCCCGAATGATCTTGGCCAAACCCCAGTCCATGACCAGCACTTCGCCGAAGTCGCCGACCATGATGTTCGCGGGCTTGAGGTCGCGGTGGACCACGCCGCGCGAGTGGGCGAAGGCGACGCCGTCGCAGACTTTGAGAAACACTTGGAGCAGGTCGCCGAGGGAGAAAGCGGTTGCGTCCCGCGTCCCCAGAACCCAAACCAATATCCGCCTCTTCCTGGGCACGCGGCACGCGGGACGCGGCACGGGATGTGGCCCTTTCGTCCCTTTGGTCCCTGATGTCCCTGATGATATCCGCCAGCGAGCGCCCCTTGACCAGCTTCATCGTGTAATAAACCGTCCCATCAGGCTGCCTCGTGAGCTCGTAGATGGGCACGATGTTGGGGTGCTCGAGCTGTCCGGTGACCTGTGCTTCTTCGACGAAGCGCGCTCGGCGGGCGGGGTCGGCGGCGGTGGCGGGGAGCATGCGCTTCATGGCCACGGGGCGGCGAATGTCGCGGTCAACGCAGAGGACGACCTCGCCCATGCCGCCCTTGCCGATGGCGGCCTGCTCGACGTAGCGGCCCGCGCCCGGCCCCGCGGAGCGAAGGGCGTCCTCCACCGACAGCTCGGTCTCTGCCCCATCACGGCTTCGCGTGGGGTCGCCCGCACCTGGCAGGCTCAGCGTCAGCTTGGGGTCGTCGTCGGAACCGGCAAGGGTGGCCGGGGCTGCGACGGTCTCCGCGCCGCGGAGCGCGGGGAGCGGCACCTTCGTCCCGCACTTCGGGCAGGCGAGCTCCTGAGTCGGCTGGGTGCCTTCCGCGTCGTCGCCGCCCGTGGCCCCTGCCCCGATGGCCAACAGCCGGGCCAGCCGCTCTGGGTCAAGCCCAAACGTAGGATCTTGCTCCATGCCTCAAGTCCCCTTCACCCGGCCACCGCGGCCATCATCTCGCGAATCTCGTCCTCCACCTCCGCTTCGGAGCCTACGACTTCGAGGACGAGGCCCCTCAGGGCCGCCTGGAAGCGACGCTTGACGGTGACGATCATGTTAGAGGCCTTGGCCTGGTCCTCGATTCCGAGCCTGGCGCAGACGTCCGCGAGGGGCGGGGCTTCGGCACCGTCCAGGATGGGGAGCACGACCCGTTCGCGGAAGACCTCCCAGTGGGTCGCCTTGCCGGTCCGCCGGCACTCCATTTCGGTCTGGGTGAGGGCGCGGTTGAGCATTTCGGAGGCCCAGGCGTAGGTGAAAGCCTTCTCGGGGCTCGCGGAGGATACCCGCCCGAGGACCTCCGGGCAGTGGAGGCCGTCCAGGCTCAGGATGGGCTGCCGGGGGCTGCGCTTCGCCGCGCGCTCCGCGCTCCGCGCGTAGTTGGTCACGGCGGTGAGGAGAAAGGTCCTGAACCGCCCGACTGCGGGGTCCGCCTGCTCCACGATGGCGCGGTCAGTGAGCAGCTTCTCGAAGAAGCCCTGGGTGAGGTCTTTGGCCTTCTCGTTGTCGCGGCCCGTGCGTCGGAGATAGCAATAGACCGGCTTCCAGTAGAGCCTGGCGAGCTCCCCGATTGCGACGAGCGAGCGCGGGGGGTCATTGGCGCGTGCTTCCTCGATCAGGCTCCAGTGCGTGCTGGCGGCCCTGCTGGCCTCGCCGCCCATCGAAGTATTGCCGCGTTTCCCGCGCACTGGCTTCCCCTAACAGGCGCCGCCCATAGTTTACGCTTCGCGGCAGCGGCGTCAAGCGCTATCCGGCCAGGTTCGTAGTGCGGGCTTCAGCCCGTCCTGTGGGCGGGGCCTCAGTGCCCCGCGTCCTCCCCCGCAAGCGCGGGGAGAAAGCCACGGCCTGAAGGCCGCACTACGAACCGGCTCAGTGGGGAGGCGGATTCTTTCCGCGGGCAGCGCAGGGCCAGGCGGGTTTCGGAGTATAGAGGGGCGAAGCGGAGGCCCACGACGCAAAGGAGGAGCAGGATGGGTGACAGCGCGTGCGGTTAATCGGGCTTCGGGAGGCAGACTCCGATGGAGACAGGAGGCAGAGCCATGAGCCGTTCACTGATCGCGAGATTGCTCCTCGCAGGGACCGCGGTGGCCGCCCTTCTGCCGTGCCCGGGGTGCGACACGCCGGCGAGGACCTACAGCGGCGTGACCAGCACGGGGACCAGCGGCTACAGCACGTACACCTACCAGCCCCCGACGTATCGGTACAGGTACTACCCTGTGCAACCCTACCAGCGTCAATACAAGTTCAAGGTGATCAGCCCCTACTCCGGCCGCGGGGGCTCCTCCCATCACGGCCGCAGCCACCACGGCCATTCCGGGCGGAAACACTGAGAGCGGAGGTTTGGGGCCGTGGGGCCCTGCCGCATACCCATCAGGAGACATTTCAGATGCTGAAGAAGCTTGTCCTCGCCGCGACCCTCGCCCTTGCAGTCCTTTGTGTTCAGGCAAGGAGATGAAGGATGAGACCGTTTCGCTGCATCAAGCTCCTGGTTGCGGCAGGCATGGCGCTGGGGATGGTTGCGTGCTTCAACACGAGCGCCGACGCGCGCCACTACACCCGCGTCAACCCCTTCAAGCCCCCCAAACGCCACGGTCGGAAGCCGAGGCCGGCCCCCGTGGCGCCGCCGCTCCCGCTGCCAAGCCCGACCCCGCCGGCGTGGAAGCCGCCCATACTGCCGCCCATGCCCTGGTCCGTGGGGCCCGTGTGGAGGCCCGCGCCTTTGCCAGTCACCTCGCGTTCCCTGCCCGTCTTCCCGCGGTTCAAGAAGTAGGCCGCCATCTGGCGGAAGGGCACCACGAGCAGACATGGCCCGGGGCTTCGGCTCCGGGCCATACTATTTCCTGATGATGGGCGTCAGGAGGGGTTGCGCTATCGGAAGGGGGGCCGGCGTTCGGGCGGCGCGGCGTCGGCGGAGCGGATGTCGCGGATGGCGAGGAGGGCGGCCTCGGCGGTGGCGGGCTCGCGCTCGGCGACGGCGCGTTCGAGGAAGGGAATGGCCTGGGGGTCGCCTATGGCGCCCAGGGCGCGGGCCGCGGCCCGGCGGACGCCACGGTCGGGGTCGCGGAGCATCCTGATGGTGGCGGGGACGGCGAGGCGGCAGCGGCGGTCGCCGAGGAACGCGGCGGCCGCGGCACGCGCCGCGGGCTCGGGGTCGCTCAAGAGCCCGAGGGCGAGGGCAATCCCCTCGCTGCCGGCCGACGCCAGGGCACGACGAACCGCGTGGGGGCTGGCCGGCTCCTTTCCACTCCTGCTGTCGAGCAGTTCCCGGACGGCGCGCGTGCCTGCGCCGTTGGCCTGGCGCTCGTCGCGCACGAAGAGGGCTGCGACACCCCCCAGCAGAACCACGAGGCAGGAGCGAAGCCGACTCGTCACTGACAGGGCCTCCGGCCGCGACGAAGGGGGATGAATGGATGTTTGGATGAATGGATGAATGAAAGAGTCGATCCCTCTGACATCCATCCACCCATCCACCCATCCACTCATCCATTCATCCCCCGCCGGCGTACACGCGAGCTGCCCTGCGAGCGGCTACTTCGATGGCGGCGTTGGGGCATCCTTTGGGAAGAAGTCGAGGCGGAGGATCGAGGCCTCGTCGCGGAGGCGCTTGAGGAGCTGGCGGCCGCGCTCCTGGCGCAGCTCGGCCTGGAGGCGCCGCTCGATGGCGGGCCGGGCCTCGGCGAGGGTCTGCTGGCTCGCGGGCCGCACGGCGGCGACCTTGACGATGAGGAAGCCGTCGTCGGACTCGATTGGCTCGGCGAGCTCGCCGACCTTGAGGCGGAAGACGGCCTCGTCGAGCTTGGGGGTGAGGGCGCCCTTGTTGAACCAGCTCTGGTCGCCCCCCTTGTCGGCCGCGGGGCCTTTCGAGTGGCGTTTGGCCAGGAGTGCGAAGTCCTCGCCCTTCTTGAGGGCTTCGAGGATTTCGTCGGCGGCCTTGCGCGCGGCGGGCTTGCCGCCGGGGTCGGGGGCGCGGACCTCGATCAGCAGCACCTGCCGCTGCTCGCGCAGGAGGAACTCCTCGCGGTGCTTCTCGTAGTAGTCGGCCACCTCCTCGGGGCTGACGGCGCGTGGGGATTGGAGGCTTCCGAGGAGGCGCGCAACCAGGAGGTTGTCGCGGATCATGTCGCGGAGGTTCTCCGCCTTGATCCCCGCCTTCTCGATCCGCTCGACCTCGGCGTTGACCTCCTCGGGCGGGACGGCGAGCTTGCGGCGGCGCGCCTCCTGGACGAGGAGCCTCTCCTCGATGAGGGCCTCGCGCGCCCGCTCCCACGTCGCGCGGTACTCGTCGGGCGTCAGGCTGGGCGTCTCGCGGTACAGCTTCACCACCAGGCCGTCAACCTCGAGCTTCGTGATCGCCTCGTTGTTCACCACGGCCACGATCGCGTTGGCCACGATGCCGCGCTCGCGCTCGGCGGGTTCCTCGGCCGCCCGCGCGCCGCCGGCCGCGGCCAGGGCCATGGCCAGCCAGACCGACCTCATGCCCGTTGTCCTTAACCGTCGCAGGGAGCGCCGCCGGCTTCCCACGGCGCGGATAGTACCACAAGAGCGAAGGGATTTCAAGACTCGCAGCGGCAGGCCGGCGGCGCCGTTGGGTTCGCCCTCGCGTGTGGCCGCGCTACGGGGTGCCGCGGGCGGGCGCGCCGCCGATGGGAAGGGCGGGGTCGAACTTGCCGGACACCTCCGGGCTCTGCGCGTTGCGCGTCGCCCGCCGCACCTGCTCGGAGACGTAGGGGCAGAGCTCCCCAAGGGTCACAGCGCCGTCCTTGTTGTAGTCGGCCTCGCCCTGGAGGCCCCTGAGGAGGAAGTGGGTGAAGACGCCGCGGCCGCCGCCCCATTGCTGGCCTTCCTGGGAGAGCTGGTCGGCGCCGCTGGCGGTGAGGACCGCGACGCCGCTGGCCGCCTTGGTGAGGCGCTGAAGCCCCTCGTTGAGCTGGTTGATCACGACCTTGATGTCGCGGACGCCCAGGTTGGCGAACTCGGCGCCCACGCCGCCTGCGTGGCAGGCGTCGGTGACGATCACGATCTGGCCCGCACGCACGAAGCGCCGGAGCGCCGTCTCGATGTCCCACATCGGGAAGCCGGTCGCCGCGATCTTCTCGTAGTCGGTGTCGTAGGGGAGGAGGAAGAGGTTGTCCTTGCTGGCCGGCGATTCCGGGGAGCCGTGGCCGGCATAGTAGATGACGAGCAGGTCCTCGGCGATGGCCTGGCGGCTCCAGGTGAAGAGCGCCTCGCGGAGCTGCGCACCCGTCGCCTCCTTGTCGAGCAGCAGCTTCACGTGGTCGGGCGCATAGCGCCCGCCCTTCGGGTCCACCAGCCAGTCGTAAAACGCGCGGGCGTCGCTCGCCGCGTAGCGCAGGGGCGGCACCCGCGGGTCGCGGTAGGCCGACACGCCGATGACGATGGCCCAGTGCTGGCCGCGCAGAGCCGTGGGCGGCCGGGCGACGGGGGGGGTGGGAACAACGACTGGACGCTCCGGCTCAGGCGGGGCCGCGGGCGGCAGGCCGCGCGCCGCCGCGATGGCGGCCCAATGGCCCTCGCCCTTCTCGGCGAGGGCCTTCTCC
>Ga0194110_10002877_pt1 | contig 21621 bp, 18 predicted proteins | sample TA2Kig1200mmetaG_FD_146192 | JGI IMG/M metagenome (GOLD analysis project Ga0194110, IMG submission 146192) | Freshwater microbial communities from Lake Tanganyika, Tanzania - TA2015032 Kigoma Deep Cast 1200m | ecosystem: Environmental > Aquatic > Freshwater > Lake | place: Tanzania: Lake...
GCGGCGTCATCGCCTTCGTATTCGGCTCGTTGATGCTGATCGACACCGATCTGCCCGGCTACGGCATCTCCTGGTCGCTGGTCTTACCGCTGGCGGCCGTGTCGGCCCTGTTCAGCTTCGCCGTCGCCGGCCTGGCGTTGCGCGCCCGCCGGCGGCCCGTGCTCACCGGCGGCGAGGAGCTGCCGGGCATGGCGGGCGTAGCCCTGGAGGACATCGCCGGCGAAGGCTGGGTGCGCGTGCATGGCGAACGCTGGCGGGCCAGAAGCCGTGCGCCGCTGGCGCGCGGAAGCAAAATCCGGGTCGTGGCGCGGGATGGCCTGACCCTCGAAGTGCAAGCGATCGACCCGAGCAACGGGCATGGCATTGAGAAGGCGCCCTGAAGCATGAAAGCCATGCCCGTTTCCCTCAACCCAACCCCTCGCGAGGAGTCGCTTGGCGACTTTCAAGTTAAGGAGAATGACCATGTTTGATCTCGGCTGGCTGACCCTCCCCCTCCTCCTGCTGGCGCTGCTGGCGTACAGCTTTCGCATCCTGCGCGAGTACGAACGCGGCATCGTGTTCATGCTCGGGCGCTTCTGGAAGGTCAAGGGCCCCGGGCTGGTGATCGTGCTGCCGGGCATCCAGCAGATGGTGCGCGTGGACCTGCGCACCGTGGTATTCGACGTGCCCAGCCAGGACGTGATCTCGCGCGACAACGTCTCGGTGAAGGTCAACGCGGTGGTGTACTTCCGCGTCGTCGATCCGGCCAAATCGATTCTGCAGGTGGAAAACTACATGAACGCCACCAGTCAGTTGGCCCAGACCACGCTGCGCGCCATGCTCGGCAAACACGAACTGGACGAAATGCTGGCCGAGCGCGAGACGCTCAACCAGGACATCCAGCAGGCCCTGGACGCGCAGACCGACGCCTGGGGCATCAAGGTCTCCAATGTCGAGATCAAGCATGTGGACATCGACGAATCCATGGTGCGCGCCATCGCCCGCCAGGCCGAGGCGGAACGCGAGCGGCGCGCCAAGGTGATCCACGCCGAAGGCGAGTTGCAGGCCTCGGAAAAACTGCTGGCGGCGGCGGAGGTGCTCGCGCGCCAGCCCCAGGCCATGCAGTTGCGCTACCTGCAGACGCTCGCCGGCATCGCCGGCGACAAGACCAATACCATCGTCTTCCCGGTGCCGGGCGAGTTGATGGACCTGCTGACGCGAAACAAGGCCGGCGCCTGAAAGCCGCACCGCAGGCAGGATGTTCATTCACCGGGAGACAGCCATGCGTTCGATCAAACCGTTATTTCCAGCGCAGCAGGTCGCGCTGCCCTGCGCACGGCACTCATCGCCAGACAGGTTCCGGAATTGCATCTGCTGCATGTAACCGCGCCCCTCCGGACGACGCGGCGATCAATTGAAGCGCAGGCTTATTCGCACGCGCCACTGGAGAAAATCATGAGACCGAACCACGCTGCCCTGGCACTACTACTGACTGCCATGCCGAACGTGGCGGCGCAGGACTTGGCCGTCACCGTCTTCGCCGGGCAAAGCACGCGCAACCACTGGGAGGATTTCTTCGAGTCTCCCGGTTCGCTCGACTTCGCTTCCTCCGGCCTGCTGGCGGCGGCGCTGTCCAAACCGCTGGCGCGCTATCGCGGCGGCGACCTGACCGTGGAGGTCGAGGGGCAGCTGGTCAAGCATTTCGGCGATCAGACCCATTGGGAGCTGAACGCGCCGCTGGTGGCGCGCTGGCATCGCTTTCCCTGGAACCAGAGCGTCGCGACCACGGCCGCCTTCGGCGTGGGGCCGTCCTGGTCCAGCACCACCCCGCCGCTGGAAGTGGAAACCCGCGACGGCAGCCAACCCTGGTTGATCCACTGGTTCATGGAACTGACCCTGGGGCCGCCCGGCAAGGACTGGGCGGCCTCCCTGCGCCTGCATCACCGCTCCACCGGCTTTGGCCTCGCGGGCGATAAAGGCGGCCTGGATACCCTGGCGATCGGTGTCCGCAAAACCTTCTGACCTGCCGCCGCGAGGCACGCATGCAACCCCTCTGGCTGAAACACTACCCGCAAGGCGTCCCGGCGGAGATCGACATCCGCCGCTTCGCCTCGCTCAAGGACCTGTTCGAGCAGAGTTGCGCCCGCTATGGCGCGCGGCCGGCCTTCAGCAACCTGGGCGTCAGCCTGGGTTATGGCGACATCGACCGCCTGAGCCGCGCCTTTGCGGCCTATCTGCAACAGGAACTGGGCCTCGTCAAAGGCGAGCGCGTCGCCTTCATGCTACCCAACCTGCTGCAATATCCGGTGGCGCTGTTCGGCGCGCTGCGCGCCGGGCTCACGGTCGTCAACGTCAATCCACTCTATGCCGCGCGCGAGTTGCGCCACCAGTTGGCCGATTCCGGCGCGGTGGCGATCATGGTGCTGGAGAACTTCGCGCACACCTTGCAGGAGGCCATCGCCGACACCGCCGTGCGCCACGTCGTCACCACCCAGGTGGGCGACCTGTTGCCGCCGCTCAAGCGCGGCCTGGTCAACTTCGTCGTCAAGCACGTCAAGCGCATGGTGCCGCGCTGGAACCTGCCGGGCGTCGTGGCTTTCAACGCCGCGCTGCAAACCGGTGCGCGCCACGCGCTGACGGAGGTGGCGCTCGGCCCCGACGACATCGCCTTCCTGCAATACACCGGCGGCACCACCGGCGCGGCCAAGGGCGCGATCCTGAGCCATGGCAACCTGGTGGCCAACGTCGAACAGACCTCGGCCTGGATCGGCGGCGCGTTCAGGGAAGGCGAGGAAGTGGTAGTCACAGCGTTGCCGCTGTATCACATCTTCGCCCTCACCGCGAACCTGCTCACCTTCGTGAAGTGGGGCGCGAACAACGTCCTCATCACCAATCCGCGCGACATTCCCGGCTTCATCGAGGAACTGAAGAACACCCGCTTCACCGTCATCACCGGCGTCAACACCCTGTACCGCATGCTGCTCGACGCACCGGGGTTCGCCGGGGTGAAGGCGGCGAATGGCGATGCCCTGAAGGTGGCGGTGGCGGGCGGCATGTCCCTGCATCCCGCCGTGGCCGAGCGCTGGCAACGGCTCTGGGGCGTGCCGCTGATCGAGGGATACGGACTCACCGAAGCCTCCCCCATCGTCTGCGCCAACCCTTTGGACGCAACGGCATTCAGCGGCGCCATCGGCCTGCCCCTGCCCTCCACCGAGGTCCTGCTGCGCGACGAGGCTGGCAAGGAGGCGGCGCCGGGCGAGCCGGGCGAATTGTGCGTGCGCGGACCGCAGGTGATGCGCGGTTACTGGAACCTGCCGGAAGAATCGGCGCGAGTGCTGGACGCGAAGGGTTGGCTGGCGACCGGTGATGTGGTCAGCATGGACGAGCGCGGCTACCTCTATTTCGTCGACCGCAAGAAAGACATGATCGTCGTGTCCGGCTTCAAGGTCTGGCCCGCCGAGGTGGAGGAAGTGCTGTTGCACCTACCCGGCGTCAAGGAAGCCGGCGTCGCCGGCGTGCCCGACGAGAAAAGCGGCGAAGCCGTCTGGGCCTGGGTGGTGAAAAGCGACCCCACGCTCACCGCACAGCGGATCATCGACGCCTGCCACGCCCAGCTTGCCCATTACAAGACGCCGCATCGCGTGATCTTCCGCGACAGGCTGCCCAAGTCGCCGATCGGCAAGATTCTCCGCCGCAAGCTGAAGGAGGAGGCGCTCAGCGCCTGAACGCGATGCCCTGTCACGGCGAACCCGCCCGGTCGCTGCTCGCGCTGGCCCTGCTGCTGGCGGCGCTTTTGGCCGGCTGCGCGCCCGCGCGCCACTACGAGGCATCCCTGGTTTTGCGCGACATCGCCGCCGGCGAGGGTGAATCACGCCTGAAGCGGACCACGCCCACCCCCCTGCGCCAGGCCGTGGCCTACACGGTGGACGGACGCGAGCGCCAAGCCGACCTGTACCTGCCGGCCGCGCTCGACGCCTGCGCGGACCACTGCCCGCGCGCCGCCCTCATCGCCGTGCCCGGCGCGGTGCCGCTGGCCAGCGACGACCCGCGCTTCACCGCCTTTGCCGCCAGTCTGGCGCGCGCCGGCTTCGCGGTGCTGGCGCCACGCATGCCGGGCTTTCGGCAACTGCGCGTGCGCCCCGCCGACGCGCGCGAGATCGCCGATGCCTTCGCCTATGCGGCGAGCCGTCCGCAGCTCGCCCCCGGCGGCCGCGCCGGCCTGTTCGCCTTCAGCTACGCGGCGGGCCCCGCCATACTCGCCGCGCTGGAACCGGACATCCGCGCGCAGGTACGCTTCCTCGTCGCCCTGGGCGGCTACCACGACCTGCCGCGCACCATGCGTTACTTCACCACCGGCTGGTTCCAACAGGATGGCCGCTGGCGCCATCTCCAGCCCGACGAAACGGGCCGCATGGTGCTGGCCTACGCCAGCCTGGACTACCTGCCCGCCGGCCGCGACGGCGAACTGTTCGATGCCATGGTAGCGCTGCGCGGGCGTGACCCGGCGGCGGATCTCACCCCGTTCGCCGCGCAACTCAGCCCGGCAGGCCAGTCCGTCTACGCCCTGGCCATGAACACCGATCCGGAGCGCTTCCCGGAATTGCTCGCCGCATTGCCCGAGGCCATGCGGGACGACCTGGAACGCCTCGACCTTTCCCGCCGAGACCTCGCGCCGCTCAAGGCGCGCCTGTTGCTCGTGCATGGCCGCAACGACAACCTCATTCCCTGGCCGGAGAGCGTGTCGCTGGCCGCCGCCGCGCCTGCGGGCCAGGCGCGCGTGTTCCTCATCCATCGCGTACTCGGCCATGTCGATCTAAGCATCTCCGACCTGCTGTCCTGGCGCTTCTGGACGGAAGATCTGCCCGACCTGTGGCGCTTGTGGCGGGTGATCGACCTGCTGCTGGCGGAGCGCACAGGATGAACCGGTATTTACTTCTCGCAGTGGTGGCCGCGGCTCTGGCGGCGTCGGCATTCCTGGTCCCGCCCATTGCCCAGCCGTTGATCTATCACGACTTCGCCGACCAGCGCGGCTGTCTCGGCCTGCCCCGTTGCCTCGACACCGCCAGCAATGCCCTCTTCGTGCTGGCAGGCGCCTGGGGCCTCCAGGTTCTTCTCGGCGCGAGGTTTCGACCTGTCTTCATCGACCCGCGCGAGCGCCGGCCCTATGCGTTGTTTTTCTTCTCCGTCGTCCTGATCGGCCTGGCCTCGGCGTACTATCACCTCGCGCCGGACAACGCAGGGCTGGCCTGGGACCGCGCGGCGATGGCGCTGGCCTTCATGGCCTGGTTATCCGCGGTGATTGCCGAGCGCGTCGGGGTCAGGGCAGGCCTGGCGCTGCTCGTCCCGCTGTGCGCCATCGGACTGGCTGCCGTCGTCTATTGGTACTGGAGCGAGACGCAAGGCGCCGGCGATCTGCGCCCCTGGCTGCTGGTTCAACTCATGCCGATACTGCTCGTCCCGCTGCTGCTCTGGCTCTACCCGCCGCGTTACAGCCAAGGGCGCGTCGCGCTGGCGGTCGTCGGCCTCTACCTCGTCGCCCTGCTGTTCGACCTGGGCGACCGCGCGGTGTTCGCCTTCACCGGCGGCATCGTCGGCGGCCATGCGCTGAAGCACGCCGTCGCGGCGCTGGCGGCATGGCTCGTCGCCCGCCAGCTGTATCTCCGGAGGCGGGCATGAGTTCTGCAGAAACGGATGTCGAGCGCCTGCTGCAGATCGTGCGCGCGCTCGCGCGGGAGCTGAAACCCGGCGGGCGCGACTTTTCCGCCTGTGGCCCGGATCACCATCTGGAGCGCGACTTCGGCCTCGACAGCCTGGCGCGCGTCGAGCTGTTCGCGCGCATCGAGCGCGAACTGGGCGTGCACTTGGGCGAGGCGGCCTTCGCCGCCGAGACTCCCGCCGACCTGCTCAAGCTGATGGGTACCGCACCGCGGTCGACTATTTCGGTGGCAAGCGCCGTCTCGCCAGCGCCGACTCTTGCGAACTATGTACCACCTCCGGACACGCTGGCGACGCTGACCGACGTCCTCGACTGGCATGTCCGCCACCAGCCCGAGCGCCGCCACCTCATCCTGCTCGGCGAGGCGGGGGAGGAGGAACCGGTCAGCTATGCCCGATTGGCTGCCGTTGCGAAGGAAGTCGCCGCCGGCTTGCTTGCGCGTGGCGTGCCGTCGGGTAGCCGCATCGCGCTGATGTTGCCGACCGGACTGGATTTCTTTGCGGCGTTCTACGGTTCGCTGTATGCCGGCTGCGTGCCGGTGCCACTCTATCCGCCGGCTCGCCCCGCGCAACTGGAAGAGCATCTGCGCCGCATCGCCGGGATTCTCGCCAACGCCGGCGCCATCTGGTTCATCGCCGATCCGCGCGCGCGGCTGTTTGCCGAGGCGCTGTCCGGCCAGTGCCCGGCGCTGGCCGGCATCGTGACGGTAGACGAGCTGCGTCTGCCCGGCGCCGCGCCGACCCTGCCAACGCGCACAGCCGACGATCTCGCCTTCATCCAGTACACCTCGGGCAGCACCGGCGACCCCAAAGGCGTCGCACTCACCCACGCCAACCTGCTTGCCAACATCCGTGCCATGCGGCGGGCCGCGCAGGCGACGCCGGCCGACGTGTTCGTCTCCTGGCTGCCGCTCTATCACGACATGGGGCTGATCGGCGCCGGGCTGGGCAGCATGGTGATCGGCTTTCCGCTCGTGCTGATGTCGCCGCTTGCCTTTCTCGCCCGCCCCGCGCGCTGGCTGGAAGCGATCTCCCGGCATCGCGGCACCCTGTCGGCGGCGCCGAATTTCGCCTACGAGATCTGCGCCAACAAGCTCACCGACGCCGACCTGGCCGGGCTGTATCTGTCCTGCTGGCGCATGGCCTGCAACGGCGCCGAGGCGGTCAGCCCCGTCACGCTGGAACGCTTCGCCGCGCGTCTCGCGCCCTACGGGCTGCGCCGCGAGGCCCTGGCGCCCGTCTATGGCCTGGCGGAATGCTCGGTGGGGCTGGCCTTCCCGCCGCCGGGGCGCGGCCCGCGCATCGACCGCGTGGCGCGCCGCGCGCTCGCCGACGACGGCATCGCGCAGCCAGTGCTTGCGGACGCGCTCCATGCCCAGGCCGTGCCCGGATGCGGCCACGCCCTGCCGGGACATGAAATCCGCATCGTCGATGGCGCCGGCCGCGCGCTGCCCGAGCGGCGCGTCGGCCGCATCCAGTTCCGCGGGCCGTCGGCCGCGGCCGGCTATTTCGAAAATCCGACCGCCACGGCGAAGCTGTTCGATGGCCAGGATGGTGGTTGGCTCAACACCGGCGACCTCGGCTATCTCGCCGACGGCGAGTTGTTCGTCACCGGTCGTGAAAAGGACATCATCATCCGCGGCGGCCACAACATCCACCCGCAAGAACTGGAAGAGGCCGTCGGCCGCATCGCCGGCGTGCGCGCCGGCAACGTGGCGGTGTTTGCCGCGACGGACGCCGGCGCCGGCACTGAAGGCCTGGTGGTGCTCGCCGAAATGCGCGCTGCTGACGCGACGGCGCAGACCTTGATCCGTACCGAGATCGAGCGCCTCGCCGTCGATCTCACCGGGCTGCCGGCGGACGATGTCGTGCTCGCGCCGCCCGGCACGATCCTGAAAACCTCCAGCGGCAAGCTGCGCCGTGCCGCCTGCCGCGCGGCCTACGAACGCGGCGAGCTGCTGCGCCGGCCGCACCCGCCTTGGCGGCAGGCGCTCGGCCTGGCGCTCGGCGCCGCCCGGGCACGCCTGCGCGCCGCTTGGCGGTACGCCGGCGCCGGCCTGTGGTCGCTCTGGGCCTGGGGGGTGTTCGCCCTGCTCGCGCCGCCCTTCTGGCTGCTGATCGCGCTCGGACCGACCCTGCGCCTGCGCCGCGCGGCAGCCCGCGCTGGGGCACGGCTGGCGCTGGCGGCCGGCGGCATCCTGCCGCGCGTCAGCGGGCTCGAGAACTTGCCGACCGACGGCCCCGTGGTGATCGTCGCCAACCACGCCAGCTATCTCGACGGCATGGTGCTCACCGCCGCGCTGCCGGCCCGCTTCGGCTATGTGGCCAAGCAGGAGTTGCTGGGGCATCCGTTCTCGGCCACGCCGCTGCGGCGCCTCGGCGCGGCTTTCGTGGAACGCTTCGACGCCGCGCGCGGCGCGGATGACTCGCAAGCCCTCGAAGCGCGCCTCGTAAACGGCGATGCGCTGGTGTTCTTCGCGGAAGGAACCTTCCGCGACGCGCCGGGCCTGTTGCCCTTCCGCATGGGCGCCTTTATGGCGGCCGCCCGCGCCGGCGCGCCCGTGGTTCCCGTCACTCTCTCCGGCACGCGCACCCTGCTGCCCGACGAGTGTCGGTGGCCGCGCCACAGCGCTCTGAAGGTGACGATCCACCCAGCCTTGCGGCCCGATGGCACGGATTGGGCGGCTGCGCTCGTCTTGCGCGACGCGGCACGATCCATCATCCTGGCGCAACTCGGCGAACCAGACGCCGGAACTTGATTCATCCTCCCGTCGTGATAACCCGGAATCCAAGATCAACATGCAAACCGATGCCCTTCCCCCCTGGCACGCCCTCCCGACAAAGGAAGTTGCCGACCGACTGACCTCCGATGCCGTGCGGGGCCTGACTGCAACGGATGTCGCTCAACGCCTGGCAGCTCATGGCCCCAACCGTCTCGCCGAGAAGCCGCCACGGCCAGCCTGGCAGAAATTCCTCGACCAGTTCAAGAGCCTGCTGGTGATCATCCTGCTCGGCGCCGCCGTGCTGGCAGGCGCGATCGGCGATCTCAAGGATGCGGTCGTGATTGCCATCGTCGTGCTGCTCAATGCGAGCCTGGGGTTCTTCCAGGAGCATCGCGCCGAAGCAGCGCTGGCCGCATTGAAAAACATGCTGGCCCCGACGGCGCGGGTGCGGCGCGACGGCAACGCATGCCTGATCGAGGCTGTCGATCTGGTGCCAGGCGATATCCTGCTGCTCGAGGCCGGCGACCGCATTCCTGCCGATGCGCGCGTGCTGTCGGCGCACAGCGTCGAAGTGGCCGAGGCGGCGCTGACCGGTGAATCGCACGCCGTCGCCAAGCTGCCCGACCCGGTAGATGAAAAGTCGGCGCTGGCGGAACGGCACGACATGGTGTTCATGAACACCGTGGTCACCCGTGGCCGGCTGGAGGCCATCGTCACGGCGACTGGCATGCACACCGAGATGGGCCGCCTGGCAGGTCTGCTGGCCGAGACCGCCGAAGGGGAGACGCCGCTGCAACGGCAACTCGACAGCCTTGGCAAACGGCTGGCGCTGATCGCCTGTGGTGTCGTCGCCCTCATGTTCGTCTTCGGCCTGATGCGAGGCGATCCGCTGGTGCAGACGGCGATGACGGCGATCGCGCTGGCCGTTGCGGCGATCCCCGAAGGCCTGCCCGCCGTGGTGACGGTGACGCTGGCACTCGGCATGCACCGCATGGCCAAGCGCCACGCCATCGTCAAGAAACTCGCCGCCGTCGAGACGCTGGGTTGCACCACGGTAATCTGCTCCGACAAAACCGGCACGCTGACGCTCAACCAGATGACTGCCCGTGCGCTGTACTGCCATGGCCGCCGTCATCCTGTCAGCGGCGAGGGCTATGGTGCCGAAGGTGCCATCGAGGGCCAGAGTGCCAGTAGCGCCCTGCGAGGTGTGTTGTTGCCCGCGGCGCTGTGCGTCGACGCGCGTATCCGGGATGGCCAACTGATCGGCGACCCCACCGAGGGAGCCTTGCTCGCGCTGGCGGCGAAGGCGGGACTGGATGCCGACACGGTGCTTAAGCATCTGCCGCGTATCGCCGAAATCCCCTTCGACTCGGCCAACAAGTTCATGGCGACCTTCCATCATGACGGCGACCGCGTGCTCCTGTGCGCGAAAGGCGCGCCCGACGTCCTGCTGGCACGAGCCGCGCTCGACGAGACAACACGGGCCGGTTTCACGGCGGAGAACGACGCATTGGCCAACGAGGCCCTGCGCGTGCTGGCGCTGGCCAGCCGCGAGATTCCTGCCGCTGACTTCGATCCAGCCGGCGACTTGCTGCCGTGGGTGAATAACCTGATCCTGCATGCGCTGGTCGGCATCATCGATCCACCCAGGGCAGAAGCACGTGAGGCAATTTCCACCTGCAACGCTGCCGGCATCCGGGTCAAGATGATCACCGGCGACCACCGTGTCACGGCTGCGGCGATCGCGCGCGAGTTGGGGCTAGTCGGCGAAGCACATGAAGGCCGAGAACTCGACGGCCTCAGTCAGAACGAAATCGCCGCGCTGGTCGAGAAGAGCGCCGTGTTCGCCCGCGTCGCGCCCGAGCACAAGATGCGCATCGTCGAAGCGCTACAAGCGCAAGGGCACGTCGTTGCGATGACCGGTGACGGTGTAAATGACGCCCCGGCGCTGAAAAAGGCCGACATCGGCGTCGCCATGGGCATTACCGGTACCGAGGTGACCAAGGAGGCCGCGACGCTGGTGTTGACCGACGACAACTTCGCGTCGATCGTGCGCGCGGTCGAGGAGGGGCGCACCATCTACGACAACATCGTCAAGTTCATGCGCTTCCAACTCACCACCAACATCGGTGCCATCCTGACCGTGCTCGGCGCGCCCTTCCTCGGGTTCGCCACGCCCTTCACGGCCATCCAGATCCTCTGGGTGAATATCATCATGGACGGTCCGCCGGCAATGACCCTCGGCGTCGAACCGGCACGCCCCGGCATCATGCGAGATCGGCCGCGCGCCGCCGACGCATCCATCCTTTCCTTGGAACGCATGTGGCGCATTGGTCTCTACGGCCTGACCATGGCGGTAGGCACGCTCGCCGTGTATGCGTGGGGCCTAACGACGCCCGGCGAGGAAGCGAAAGCGACCACGCTGGCATTCACGACATTCGTGCTGTTCCAATTCTTCAACATCTTCAATGCCCGCGCCGAACACGGAAGTGCCTTCAATCGCCAGTTCTTCAGCAACGGCAAGCTCTGGTTGGCCCTGCTGGTCGTCCTCACCCTCCAGGTTGTCGCCGTACATTGGGCGCCTGCCCAGGCGGTATTCGACACCGTCGACCTGACGGCCGTCGAGTGGGGCATTTCGGTATTGGTGGCATCGACCACGTTGTTCTTGGAGGAGGTGCGCAAGCTTTTTGTGCGCCTGATCGCACGATGAATGATTCTGTGAGTTAGTCTAACTTCTCAGGCTTGTGCTCTGCTTTTGCTACCTACCTCTGGGTGACTGCTGAAGGTTCCATTGCTGACATAGGTGAATCTAAAGTGCTCTGACGGTTTTGGCCGATCAGCAGTCAGCCCGTAATTCGATTGGGAATTTTCGGTGATCGCCCTCCTCTCCCATTCCTGCACCACGCCCCATCCAGATGCGATCGCCAATCCTGCCAATTCCCCAAAGCTGCCGCCAGCACTCGCACCGTCCGCCAATAGTCATACCGCGTAGCCTCCGATTTTTCGCTGGCCCAGCGTTCCAGCACCCAGCGCAGATGTTTGGCCTGCCATTGGCGCAGTTCGTTGATGCCGAAGCGTTGCTGGATCGCCTGGGCAATCCGTTCGCCCCTCTAAAAATGGGGGGATTACCCATCCCGCGGCAGTGGGCTGAGGAACGGGACATTCATCTGCAATTTATCCAGCCCGGCAATCCCCAGCAGAACGCCTTCGTGGAACGCTTCAACCGCACGGTGCGTTATGAATGGCTCTCACAATATCTCTGGGCCGATCTGGACGAAGTGCGCCCGTTCGCCACCGGCTGGATGTACGATTACAATCACCACCGCCCCCACATGGCCTTGGGCGGTATCACCCCGAAACAGCGGCTGGCCATGGCCGCATGACTCTACTTCTGAGCCCCTCTAAAAATGGGGGGATTACCCTACTACCTAACGCAACTGCCGCGGGGCAACATGACATCCAGACTGATTTCAGAGACAATCTCGCCACCACAACAACCGGAAAGGTCGGGCGGAGTATTTTCTCCGCTTTATGTGTAGTTGCTTCTCAACTGATCGCGTAGCGCGGCACACGTCCACTCTGCGGACCCTGCAAGTTACTTTCGCTACGGCTTTCAATCATGCGCTGATGCAAGTTAAGCAGTCAGCGCATCCCTTGTCTGACACGACTGAAACCACGCTGCTCTCCCAAGGAGCTTGGCGGGTATTGTTACGTCTGTCGCTTTTATCTGCTCGGTCTCGTTAAACCATGGAAATCCTGTTACTGATTGCCCTCATTGTTCTGAATGGCCTGTTTGCCATGTCGGAGATTGCCCTCGTCACAGCGCGGCGAGCCCGGCTTGCCCGAGTGGCGGAAGATGGCGATGGTGCCGCAGCGGTAGCGATCAAACTTCACGACGAACCGACCCGCTTTCTCTCCACGATCCAGATCGGCATCACTTCGATCGGCATACTCAACGGTATCGTCGGCGAGGCTGTGCTGGCCGAACCCTTTGCCTTGTGGATGCACGAACTCGGGCTGGAGAAAGAAGCCAGCAGCATTGCTGCCACGGCCCTGGTGGTCATTGTCATCACCTACATCTCGATTGTGATCGGCGAGTTGGTTCCCAAGCGCATCGGCCAATTCAATCCGGAGGGTATCGCCCGCCTGGTTGCCCGGCCGATGCAGTTTCTTTCCCTGTTCACCCGCCCCTTCGTCAAATTATTGTCGTTCTCGACCGACACGATCCTGCGCCTGCTTGGCCAGCGTGAGCAACCGGGGCAAGGCGTGACCGAGGAAGAAATCCACGCCATGATCCAGGAAGGCTCGGAAGCAGGCGTCATTGAGGATCAGGAACGCGAGATGGTGCGCAACGTATTTCGCCTGGATAATCGGCAGATTGGTTCATTGATGATTCCCCGCGCGGACATTGTCTACCTGGATGTCGACCGATCCATCGAGGAGAACATGCAATGGATTGCCGCTTCCGATCACTCGCGTTTCCCGGTTTGCCGTGGCGGACTGCATGACGTCCTGGGCATCGTCAATGCCAAGCAACTACTCAACCAGAAACTGAAAGGCAATCACACCGATCTTGCAGCACAGCTGCAACCCGCCGTCTTCGTTCCCGAAACCCTGAATGGAATGGATCTACTCGGCCATTTCCGCGCCTCGGGTACCCAGATGGTTCTCGTCGTCGATGAATATGGCGAGGTTCAAGGGCTGGTTACATTAAAGGATGTGCTGGAAGCGGTGACTGGCGAGTTCAAACCGCGTAATCAGGAGGACGCTTGGGCGGTGCAGCGGGAAGATGGCACTTGGCTATTGGACGGTCTCATCCCCATCCCGGAACTCAAGGATCGACTGGAATGGAAATCTGTTCCAGAGGAGGACAAAAGCCGTTACCACACCCTAAGCGGACTGGTGATGTGGCTCCTGGGCCGTCTGCCGCATACCAGTGACAAGACGACTTGGGAGGGTTGGGAGTTGGAAGTCGTCGATCTTGATGGCAAGCGTGTTGACAAAGTATTGGCTAAGAAACTCCCTCAGGAAAATGTATCGCACGAAGAGGTACCGGAGTCCAACGACAAAACAGCCCCGGCTGGCAATGGATAGCCTGCATTTGCTGAAAGCCCTGTTCTGAATCGCCCCGGGAATCGTGGAGGCCATTTGGTTTAAGTAACGAGGTTGGCAACTGACTGTTGGGAGAGTTGCCGATAGTAGTTTGCCTCAGCTTCGGCTGGCGGTATATAGCCGATCGATTCGAGCAGCCTGTGGTGGTTGAACCAGGTCACCCATTCGAGGGTTGCCAGTTCGAGGGATTCGCGGGTTTTCCAGGGGGCTCGTTTGCGGATCAGATCCGTTTTGTAAAGGCCGTTGATGGTCTCTGCCAGCGCATTGTCGTAGCTGCCCCCCTTGCTGCCGACAGAGGGTTCAATGCCAGCTTCGGCGAGACGCTCCGTGTAGCGGATGGAAACATACTGCGAGCCTCTGTCGGAGTGGTGGATGAGCGCCTCCGACCTCTCTGGCTGGCGGGCATACAAGGCCTGCTCCAGGGCGTCCAGCACGAAGTCCGTCTGCATGCTGCCGCATGAGCCGCTCAACCGTACAACGCGCCACCGGGACACCTTCACGGTTCATCTGCCGCCAAACCTTGTCAGCACCATAAACTTGCAGGTTTGCCTGCCAGACGCGCTCGATCTACGGCATCAAGGTGACATCACGCTGGACACGCTTGCAGTTCAGCTCAGGATTGCGTTGCCGTGCGGCATGGCGTCGATAGCCCGATGGGGCAATCTGCAGCACCTTGCAGATCGGCTCGACCCCATGAGTAGCGCGATGCGCGTCGATAAATCCTCTCATTACTTGAGCCGGCGGTCGAGCTCCGCCTGGGCAAAAAACGCACTCGCGAGCTTCAATATCTCGTTGGCCTTGCGCAGTTCCTTGACCTCGCGTTCCAGCGCCTTGGCCTCGTTGCTTCTCGCCACGGCACAGCCATCGTTATTGGAGAGCACCACCACCGGCCGACCTTCGAGGGTGGGATCAAACACCCGCTCGCAGGAAACATAGAAGTTGTTGCCATCGACAAGGGCAAATACGGCGGGCATGGCGCGACCGGAGCCTCACTTCAATTTACGCACCACGCCTTTGACCACACCCCAAATCTGCAGTTCCTGACCGGGCTGGATGAGGATAGGTGCGTAATCGGGGTTATGTGGCAGAAGTCTGACGGCGTCTGGTTGTTGGTAAAGTTCTTTGACCGTGAGTTGGCCATCGAGCACAGCTAGGACGATATCGCCGTGCCGGGCCTCAAGAGCCCGATCCACGGCAATCAGATCACCGCTTAAGATGCCGGCATCGCGCATCGACTCGCCGGTCACCCGGACATAAAAAGTAGCCGCTTCGTGTTCGACGAGATAGGCATTGAGATCAAGCGTGCCTTCGGCGTAATCCTCGGCGGGTGAAGGAAACCCCGCCGGCACCGAGCCCTCAAACAGCGGCAGCGCTGCCGGGGTTGCCAGACTGGCGGCTCCCAGCCATTCGATCTCACTCGGCCAGAATGGCCGCTTGGGCTTTTGCAGGTAGGCCTTGATCTCGCCCACCCGGCTGACCGGAACACGGATCACCTGAGTAGGCTCACCATACGGGCCAAACCCCGGTTTTCGCCCTTGGCCGGGCCGGATACCGCCACGAGGCATAAGACACCTTGTTAACTGTTACGACAAACAAAGTGTAGCCGGATCACGGGTGCGCGGGCAAAAATATTTGCCTATCATGGGCCCCAACTTAATTAAATCAGGCTCATCTGGTGAGCCCTGAGGGGCATAAATTACAGGCTCGTTTCTTAGCCAAGGGAGTTTGATCATGGATTATGTAGGGGTCGTTTGGGTACCTGTCGGAGCAAATATTCGCCACGCCCTGCCGTGGTTGCCGCCGGTTCCACCGCAGCATGAAGGGAGCATCTACCTACCCTTCCTGAAACTGGAAGGCGATGGCGCCAGTTTTGATTGCTCTGAACGCAGTCTGCTTTTTGCCGGCCTGATTCACTACTCGTGTAACGGCCCTCTTCTGGTGCCCGCCATCAACCAGCCCTACCTGCGCGAGGTGTTGCTCTTGTTGGCCAAAGGCTTTGGCACGCCCGATCTTGAAGAATTGTGCATGAATGTTGCCGCCAGCATTCGCCATGATTTTGGCAATGGGCTGAGCCGCTTGGCCTTGCGCGCCGGCATGACGCTGCGGCCCGATTCGTCACCTATAAAAAGCGATTTCCTGGTCGATACCTGGTGCCGGCTGCAAACCGGGGATCCGGAAAACAGGCCCGAGTTGGCGCTTGAGGCCATTGAGGTCTTCCCCGGCCTCATCAAGGAAGACATATTTCCGGGCGCTTGGGAGGCCTGCCTTTTAACTTACATCATTGCGCTGGCCATTTTGTCGCGCTGGGCGGATGCCGAGGCCGCCTATGCCACGCACCGGGAGACCTTCTCGGATCCGGAAGATCGGGCAGAGTTGGAGTGGATGTTGGCCCACCGGGCCATCGACATGGAACGCCTGGCGCAACCCAGCCTGGGCTGTCGCGAGTGAGATGAGGGTTTCGGTTTTCTGCCAAGGCACTCCAGATGATCAGCGCGCGGATGAGCACCGCTCACATCGGTGTCGAAACTTTTCGACACCGCACAATCCCGCGCGGTCCTTTGCCGCCAGAACCTGATTCGTGCCTCCGGCTTCGCTAACCTGTCAGGCCTGAAAGGAAATTACATGACTAACATCCTGGTCGTCGATGATGAAGAAGGCATCCGCTCCCTCATCTCCGAGATTCTGACCGATGAGGGATATACCGTCGCTCTGGCGGGCAATGGCCGCCAGGCCCGCGAGCTTTACGCCAGCCAGGTCTTCGATCTGCTCCTGCTCGATATCTGGATGCCCGACACCGACGGCCTCACCCTCTTGAAGGAATGGAACGCCCAAGGCAGCCGGACCATGCCGGTCATCATCATGTCGGCCTTCTCCGAGGAGGGTTACCGCCACCGCTTCTACCAAATGGGGGTGGCCGCTTTCCTGGCCAAACCCATGTCCTATGCCGCGCTGGTGAACGGTGTGCAAGACATCCTTTCTACGCCAGAGCAGCGCTTGGCGAATGCCGACCTGAAAAAGTCACCAGGGGTTCTGGGCGATAGCGCGGTCGCTCGGGCGCTGGAATTGCGCCTGATGGAATTGGCCCTGACCCGGAACCCCGTCCTGATGACGCTGGAACCGGGCAGCCCCGGTGAGGCCTGCGCCCGGCGCATCGCTGTGGGCAATAACCCCTTCGAGGTTCTAAAAAGCCCCACCGATCTGGCAGAAACGCCAAAGCAGTTGCTGCAACGCCTCCGTGGCGGCACCCTCTTCATCCCCAATGTGGCGAGCTTCGACAAACGCACCCAAGAAGGCCTGGCGCTGGCATTGGAGCGTAGCGCGGAATTCGCCGTGCGCATCATTTGCGGTTCGGAAGAATTGCTCGGCCTCCGGGTCAATGAGGGAACCTACTCGGTCCGGGTTTATCAAGCCATCTGTGACAACGCCGTACGCATCCCGCCCCTGCGTGACCGTCTGGAAGATATTCCGCCCCTCATCGTCCGCTGGCTGCCCGAAGTGGCACGCGAGCAAGGACGCGGTGAGCGCGGCATCACCCCGGATGCCCTGCGCGAACTGATGACGGCACGCCCCTGGCACGGCAATGAGGCCGAATTGCGTCGGCAACTGGCCGGGCTCCTGCTGTTATCCGACCAGGATTGTCTGGATGAACACGATGTCCGCCGGCATCTGGGCATGACCACGGAAGAGCCCATCACGAGCGATTTGCAGCACCTTCTCCAAATGCCCATGAAAAAAGCCGTCGATCATTTCAGCCGGCAATATCTGATGGCCCTCCTGCAACGGTTTGGCAACAACAAATCGGCCGTGGCCGAGTACATCGGCAAGGACCGTACGGCCCTGCACAAGATCCTGCGTCGGCTCGACATCCCCTTGCACGACGAACAGGGCAATAAGCCTCGGCCCAGAGCCAAAAAATAACGCCTTCCAACCCTTCTCTCATTCATGGATGAATCATGCTCGGCGCAATTTTCGGTGACATGGCTGGCTCGGTGTACGGGATGCGCAACAAAAAGACCAAGGATTTTCAGCCGCTCCTGGCCAAGAACGCCCGCTTTACCGACGACACCGTGCTCACCGTCGCCGTCGCTGATGCCTTGATCAACGATCGGGACATCGTCACCAGCCTCAAGGAATGGGGGCTGCGCTATCCGCGTGCCGGCTATGGCGTCCGCTTCTCCAAATGGCTCTTCACCAAGCAATACCAACCCTACGGCAGCTATGGCAACGGCGGCGCCATGCGGGTATCGGCCGCCGGCTTTCTGGGGCGCGATCTCAATCACGCCGTGGAACTCGCCATTCAAGTAACCGAAGTAACGCACGACCACCCCGAAGGCATTAACGGGGCCACCGCCACCGCCGCCGCCATTCATCTGGCCAAGCAAGGCCATCCCGCCCCCACCATCCGCGCCCATATTGCCGAGCTCTGGGGCTACGACCTCAGCCCCAGCGTGGACGAGATCCGCCCGAAATATCGCTACGATGTCAGCAGCCAAGGCAGCGTGCCGCAGGCCATTATCTGCGCACTGGAAGCCACAGACTTTGAAGACGCCATCCGCAACGCCATCTCGATTGGAGGCGACTCGGACACCATCGCCGCCATTGCCGGCAGCATTGCCGAGGCCCGCTTTAGCATTCCCGAAGACCTCGCCCTCCTGGCCTGGGCCCGTCTGCCCGCAGAGATGCGACGCATCATCGAGCTCTTTTATGCGCGCCTGGCCTAAAGGCTCACGCCATGAGCCTTGGGCTCTCTAAAGTGGGACACCCCATCTTGAGAAAGCCCCGCCATGCCCGCATCCGAATCCGCACCATTGACCCGCGAAACCTGGTTACAGACCGCCGTGACCGAACTGCGCCCATATTTTTCTGCCCGGGGCCATACGCTGCCCCCGGTTCAGGTATCCATTGGCTTCACCAGCTCGGGCATGCGCTCGATGACCGTCGGGCAGTGCTGGCCGACGCTGCTGGCCGCCGACCATTTAAACCACATCTTCATCATTCCGGGGCTGGGTGATCCAGTCGAAATTCTCGATACCCTGGTCCACGAACTGGTCCATGCGGTGCTCGACTGCCATCATGGTCACGGCAAGGAATTCAAAGAAATCGCCCTGAGTGTGGGGCTTGAAGGCCGCATGCGCTCGGCCCATGCGGGGAAGGAACTGCGCGCCAGGCTGACAGATCTGGCCGCGCGTCTGGGCCCCTTACCTCATGCAGCCTTGCACAAACGCCCCCTGGCCACCATCAACACGAAACGGCCCCGCGCCCGCTGCAAGGTGTGCGGCTATGAAGTGCCGATGTTGAAAAAGTTTCTCGACTACGGCCCGCCCCTGTGTCCCCAGCACAAGACCGAGATGGAAAAGATCGGCGACTGGGATGATAGCTTTTTCTAACCGCCGCACCGGTATCGAATGGGAACCTGTCGGCGGCGTTTTTCACGGCCCACGACGGGCAGATCTAGCCTTTTATATCTCGGATATGATGGACTGATGTTGATCTATCGCGTTCATAGGTAAACCTGACAAATGTCACACTCACACCGGCCCTCTCGCACCCTCCGAATCTGCACGCTGACGCTCACCTTGGGGGCCACTGGCGCCGTTTGGGGCGGTGGCATCCATATCCCGGAATATCCCGTCGCCAAAATGCATGTAACGGTCAGCGTAAAACCCGATGGCAGCTATGTCGCGCAGAAAAGCATCTGCTATCGGGTCGATCATCCCCGGCTGATCGCCAAACTCCATACCGAAAAGGTTAGCTATAGCGCGGGCCTGGCCAAACTTAAAGTGACCGATGCCTACACCCAGAAGCCCGATGGGCGACGCATCCCGGTCAATCCCGCCGCCATTCGCGATCAGGACAGCAGCAGCGATACGGACGACGGCTTCAATGACAGACGGGAAGTGGTCATCGTCTTCCAGCAACTCGAAGTCGGCGATCGGACCTGCTACACCGCCACAAAAAACCATCACCTTCCGGTATTCAAGGGGTATTACGAGTTCACGGCCGTGGTAAACCCTTGGGAAGTCGTCGAAGACCTGCAAATCCAGCTCGACCTACCGGCCGGCTATCGCTACGCCACGCGCGGCGGCATGGCCCCGGCCCACGCTGTAACCTCCTTGGGCAATGGCCGCACCCGCTATGCCTTTGCCCATCGCCAGACCCAGAAACTGGACAAGGAACCGAACGCCAATCTTCCGAGTGACTACGCACCAAGCCTGTGGGTCAGCAATTACCACTCGTGGTCCATTCTGGCCAGCGTGTACCGCACCGATCTGAAAGACAAAACCAGGCTCACCCCTGTGCTGCAAAAGCAGGCCGAGCAATTGACCCGTGGGCTAACCGACCCCCGCGCCAAGGCCATCGCCATTTTCCGCTGGGTGCAACAAAACATCCGCTATGTCTCCATCTTGCTGGGACGCGGCGGGGTTGTGCCACACACCGCCAGCGAAGTTCTCGAACACCGCTATGGCGACTGCAAGGACCACAGCATGATCATGGAGGCCCTGTTACAGGCGGTCGGCATCGAGAGTACGCCGGTGCTGATCTCGACTGATGACAAGTACGAAGTCCCTCCCCTGACGGTCGCTACAGCCTTCAACCACATGATCACCTACATCCCCAGCCTGGATATCTACCTGGACGCGACCTCCCGCGAGTCCATGCCCCCGCTGCTGGAACATTACGCCGAAGGCAAATGGGTTCTGCATGTAAAAACCGGCGAGCTGAAACAAACCCCTGTCTCAGCGCCCGAACAAAGCACACAAGACACCGACATCACCCTGAAAATTCAGCCGGACGGCTCATTTATCGGAACCGTCACCAGCAAGGAAACGGGGCATATCGAGACCGAGTCACGAGACTATTACCGCCGCAACCAAGCCAATGATGCCGAGCGCACGGCGAAAGCCATTCAAAAGTATCTGCAAGCAAATGGCGAAACCGGCACGGGCAAGATCATCGCCATGCCAGACCCCAACGACTGGAACACCCCATGGATTTACAGCGCCGAATTCGAAATGGACCCCTTGGCCCCCTTCCCCGGCCCGGGTGCCTTGGCCATCCCCAGTGGTCTATATGGTGGCGTGATTCAGGACCACGCCGAAATCCGGCCACGCAAGGAAATCCGCCGCTTCCCGCACCAATGCAACCGCAAGACGATCATCGAGCGCCACACCCTGGAATTTCCAGCCACGGTCCGGATCACCCACATCCCGCAAGACTTCAACTATTCCGGGGAGTCCGTGAGTTACGCCAGCCAGTACCGCCAGCAAGGAAACACCGTTCAGGTAACGCGTACCCTTAAGCGCGGGCCAGCCACCGCCTACTGCACGGCCAAAGAACACCAGGAATTGAAAGATTTCCACCCCACGCTGCAAAAGGATGTGCGGCAGCAGATTCTCTATGCACCGGCCGTTGAATCAGAAACTGCGGTTCAATCCAAGGGTTCGGAAGAATCAATCCTTGCGCGCGCAGGTGCTCAGCAGTAAGGTAGAAATGCGATGCCGTTCTTACCGGAGATACTCATTTTCTGTTTCGGCATCGTCACATAAATATTACCTATGCATTAGTGTCAACTTCTCAACTTGACTACAAAGCTAAATCCTCTTTTCAAAAGGGCGTCACTCGCTGGTGTCCTCAGTGCAATTCGGACGCATATTCGCCGAGGTGATGATGTCAATGCTGTTGACGAGGATGGCCGGACGCCTCTTCTCCTTGCCGCATCGCAAGGACATATTGAAGCCTGCAAGTTGCTTCTGGAGTCTGGCGCCTCCGTTGAGATAGCCGATCATTACCAGAAGGATGCTTATGAGCTCGCGCTAGATGGTGGACACGAAGAGCTCGCCGGGCTGTTGTTAAATCATCTTGAGCAATTGCAATCGGTTGGCCGTGCTGCAGAGGGTGTGGGCGATTCCCTACCTCAAGACTTAACCGATAGTTTTCAGGATGTTGCCGAGGATAAAAGCGGGCAAGTATCTGACTGGATCGAGGATCCAGAACCGGGCGTTCCAGCACATGATGACAAGATTGTCCGTAGTGCCCAGGTTATCCAAGATGCACTAGCGTTCAAGAAGATCCTTCCGAGGCATCACCTGAC
>Ga0194110_10002881_pt1 | contig 21610 bp, 20 predicted proteins | sample TA2Kig1200mmetaG_FD_146192 | JGI IMG/M metagenome (GOLD analysis project Ga0194110, IMG submission 146192) | Freshwater microbial communities from Lake Tanganyika, Tanzania - TA2015032 Kigoma Deep Cast 1200m | ecosystem: Environmental > Aquatic > Freshwater > Lake | place: Tanzania: Lake...
GGTCAGATACTGGCCCGGGGGCAGGCGGTCGTCCGACTCTCGTCGTCGCCCGCCGAAGCCTCGAGTGAACACGGCCATCCGGCCCTCCCGTCGTCGTACGCGTGGCATCCATCCCATCAGGTCGACGGCGGAGCGGGGAAGGGTTGCGGGGGAGCGGGGCGGGGCGGGGTCGGCGGGCCCTCAGAGTGTGCGCGCGTCCTCGACGCGGGCGACGAGGGCGTCCCACAGCTGATCGAAGCGCGCGTTCCAGGGAGCGGCGAAGAGGTCCGCGTGCCAGCGGCGGTGGACCTCGTCGAGGGTCACCCAGGCGGCATCCTGGACCTCGTCCGGATCCGGCGTGACCTCGGGATCGCCGTCGACGCGCGCGACCCACAGGTCGAAGAGGGCGCGCTCCTCGATGACGCGTCCGACGAGGACGAGCTCGTCGGGGTGGATCGCGAGGCCGGTCTCCTCCTCGAGCTCACGCGCGGCGCCCCGGCGGCTGCTCTCGCCGCGGAGGGCGCTGCCGGCGGGGAACTCCCAGGCGTCGGGGTACTCCTTGCCCGGCGCGCGGAGCGTGAGGAGGACGCGCCCGTCGCCGCCCACCACGCAGACGGATGCCACGACGTGGAACGTGCCGGCAGCCACCGGGCCGTCGCCGCGACGATGCAGAACGCCGGTCGGCACACCGTGGATGTCGGTCACGTCCCAGATCTCGTCATCGGCCATGCGCACATCCTGCCGCACCCGCCGCGATGGCGGGCCGTGGCGCCGCCCTGCTGTCGCCGAGATCACGCGATCCCGCCGAGATCACACGCTCCGACGCGCGAGAGCGTGTGCTCTCGGACCGAACGTGTGATCTCGGCGGGGGAGGAGGCGGGCGGCGGTCAGGCGGCGTCGCCGATCAGAACGGCGGCTCCTTCGTCCGCGGCATCCGCGTGGCCCCGGTCGATATGGGCGAGACGTCCGCGTCCGACGAGGATCAGCGCGGCCGAGACGACCACCGCGACCGCGGCGACGACGTAGGGGACGCCGGCGCCGGCGGCGTGCCACAGGAACGCCGCGAGCGGGGGAGCGATCGCGCCGCCGAGGAACCGGACGGCGGAGTACGCCGACGAGGCCACGGACCGGGGGAGGTCGGTGGCCTCCATCACGGCCTCGGTGAGGGCGGTGTTGACCACGCCGAGCACGAGCCCGCCGACGATGATGCAGACCACGAGCCCCACGGGGGACCCGACCACGACAGCCGCCGCCAGCAGGTCGAACGCCAGCAGGGGCAGCGCGATCAGCAGGACGGTGGTCAGGCGCAGGCGACGGAGCAGCACCGGCGCGACGACGACGCTCGTGATCGCAAGTCCGACACCCCAGCCGAAGAACGTCAGACCGATGCCCATCGCGCCGAAGCCGAGCGGGAACGGCGAGAAGGCCAGCAGCGTGAAGAAGCCGATGTTGTAGAAGAGCGCGGTCCCCGCGAGGATCGCCAGCGCGGGACGGCGGAGCGCCCGGAACGGTGCGGTGAACGGGATGGGCTGCCGCGCGGGCTGCGGTCCCCGCAGCAGGACGAGCACCGCGACGAACGCGATCGCCATCAGCGCGACCACGCCGAAGAACGGGCCCCGCCAGCTCGCCTCGCCCAGGATGCCGCCGAGCAGCGGTCCGATGGCGATGCCGAGTCCGAGCGCGGCCTCGTACAGGATGATCGCGGCCGAGCTGCCGCCGGAGGCGGCGCCGACGATCGTGGCGAGCGCGGTCGAGATGAACAGCGCGTTGCCCAGACCCCACCCGGCGCGGAAGCCGATGACCGCGTCGACGCTGCCGCTCACGGCGCAGAGGAACGCGAAGACGACGATGAGGCCGAGACCGACCAGCAATGTGGCCTTCGCGCCGATGCGGCTCGAGATCCAGCTGGTGACGAGCATGGCGAGGCCGGTCACGACGAGGTAGCTCGTGAACAGCAGCTCCGTCTGAACGGGGCTCGCCTGCAGGGCGTCGGCGATCGCGGGGAGGATCGGGTCCACGAGACCGATGCCCATGAACGCCACGACGCACGCGAACGCGACGGCCCACACCTGCGCCGGCTGACGCCAGACGCCGGTCTTCTCTGCGGCGGCGCTCACCGGACGACCTCCATCCGAGACTCGACGCGGGCACGGGCGGCGTCCGCCGTCCCGCCGACGCGAGTGCCGAGGGCCGCGGCGGTGACGGCGACGGCGTCCCATTCCGCGTCGGACAGGTCGGCCACGTACGGCGCGAGAGCGTCGCGGAACACGTCGTACCACCGCGCGAGAGCGTCGAGCCCGGCGTCGGTGGCGGCGACCACGCTGACCCGCGAGTCGTCGGGGTGCGCGCTGCGGGTGACGAGGCCGGCGGCATCCATCTGCCCGATCAGGCGGGTCATGCCCGGCTGGCTCACCCGGCTGAGGGTGGCGAGGTCGCCGAGGCGCTGCGGTCCGTGGTCGCGCAGGAGCGTCAGGGTGCGCCACTGCGCCGCGGGGGCGTCGGTGTGGGTGTCGATGGCCGCGATGCGCGTCAGGGCGTGCACCGCGAGGATCAGTCTCTGCAGGTCATCGTCGCGGGTCATGCAAAAAGCATACCGCAGGTATATAACGTGGGTATCCAACCGTTCTAGCGGGAGCCGATCCTCGTCGACAGCTGGTGCGCGTGCGCGAGGAGGATGCGGCCCAGCTCGGCCTGGCGCTCGCCGGAGAAGCGGAACTCGACGCCGGTGAGACTGAGCGCCCACTGCGGGTCGCCCTGACGCGTGAACACCGCCGCGCCCAGCCCCCAGCTGCCCTCGACGATGAGGCCGGCGTTGACCGCGTAGCCGCGCGCCTGTGTCTCGCGGAGGCGCGTCCGCAGCCGCGCCGGCGCGTGCGCCGCCCCCCAGCGTCCGGCGAGATCGCCCTGCCGCTCGAGATAGGCGTCCACATCCTGGGGCGGCAGGAACGACAGGATGGCCAGTCCCGCCGAGGCGACCCCGAGCGGGAACCGCACCCCCTCGGACAGCACATGCGACCGGATGGGGAAGCTGCCGTCCTCCCGCAGCAGGCAGACGGTCTCGTCTCCGCGCCGCACCGAGAGGAACGCGCTCTCCTCCGTCCGGACGGCGAGCGAGCGTACGACGTCGCGCGCGACGCTCGTGACGTCGAAGCGCGACGCCGCGACCGACCCCATGAGGTAGAGCTCCGGGCCGGGCAGCCAGCGTCCGGTCGCGTCATCGCGGTCCACGAGTCCCTCGGCGCGGAGAGCCGACAGCAGGCGGTGCGTCGTCGGGCGGGTGAGGCCGGAGTCAGCGGCGAGATCGCCGACCGGCGCTCCGGAGGTCCCGGCGGCGGTCACGAGGCGCAGGAGGCGGGCGGCCCGGGCGATGGCCTGGGCGCCGGGCACCGTCTGTTCCGGGGGAGCGCCGGGCGCCGTCCGCGATGAAGGAGACCTGGATGCCATGTCCACGATGTGGACGCTAGGGGAGGCGGCATCCACATGACAAGCCCCGACGCGACGCGGAAGAGGGGGCGCGCACAGGATGAGGGGACGCCGTACAGAGGAGTTCGCGTGATCGACAAGACCTGGGCCTCGGCCGCCGACGCTGTCGCCGACATCCCCGACGGGGCCTCCCTCGCCGTCGGGGGCTTCGGCCTCTCGGGCAACCCCATCGCGCTCATCACGGCGCTGCTCGCGCAGGGGACGCGCGACCTGTCGGTGGTGTCCAACAACTGCGGCGTCGACGACTGGGGCCTGGGCGTCCTGCTCGGCGCGGGCAGGATCCGCAAGATGACGTCGTCGTACGTCGGGGAGAACAAGGAGTTCGAGCGGCAGTTCCTCGCCGGCGAGCTCGAGCTGGAGCTCACGCCGCAGGGCACCCTCGCCGAGAAGCTCCGGGCCGGCGGATCCGGCATCGCCGCGTTCTACACGCAGACCGGCGTCGGCACCCAGGTCGCCGAGGGCGGCCTGCCCCAGCGCTACGACGGCGCCGGGGGAGTGGCCGTCGCCTCTCCGCCGAAGGACGTCCGCGTCTTCGAGGTCGGGGGCGAGCGGCGCGAGTTCGTGCTCGAGGAGGCCATCACCACCGACTTCGCGCTCGTGCACGCGTGGAAGGGCGACCGGCACGGCAACCTCGTCTTCCGCAAGGCCGCCCGCAGCTTCAACCCGCTCGCCGCGATGGCCGGGCGCGTGTGCATCGCCCAGGTCGAGGAGGTGGTGGAGCCGGGGGAGATCGATCCCGACGACGTGCACCTGCCCGGCGTCTTCGTCCACCGCGTCGTCGCGGTGGGCGCCCGCATCGAGAAGCGCATCGAGAAGCGCACCGTCCGGACGGAGTCCTGAGCCATGGCCCTCACCCGCATCGAGATGGCCGCCCGCGCGGCCCGGGAGCTGCCCGACGGCGCCTACGTCAACCTCGGCATCGGCCTGCCCACGCTCGTGCCGAACCACATGCCGCCGGGGGTCGGCGTCGTCCTGCAGTCCGAGAACGGCATCCTCGGCGTCGGCCCGTACCCGACCGAGGACGCGGTCGACCCCGACCTCATCAACGCCGGCAAGGAGACCGTGACCACGCTGCCCGGGGCGGCGTTCTTCGATTCGGCGCTGAGCTTCGGGATGATCCGCGGCGGCAAGATCGACGCGGCCGTCCTCGGAGCGATGCAGGTGTCGGCGTCCGGGGACCTCGCGAACTGGATGATCCCCGGGAAGATGGTCAAGGGACCCGGCGGCGCCATGGACCTCGTCCACGGTGCGGCGCGCGTGATCGTGCTGATGGAGCACGTCGCCCGCGACGGCAGCCCCAAGATCGTCGCCGCCTGCTCGCTGCCGCTGACCGGACGCGGGGTGGTGGACCGCATCATCACCGACCTCGCCGTCATCGACGTGACGGAGGATGGACTCGTGCTCGTCGAGGTCGCCCCCGGGGTGACGGTCGACGAGGTGCGGGATGCCACCGAGCCCCCGCTCACCGTGAGACTCACCGAGGAGGTCACCCGATGAACCCGGAAGACGTCGTGATCGTCGCCGCCGCCCGCACCCCGCAGGGTCGTCTGAAGGGGCAGCTCGCGCCGCTGACGGCCGTTCAGCTCGGCGCCGCTGCGATCCGCGGGGCCCTCGAGCGCGGCGGCGTCCCGGCCGCGGCCGTCGACGCCGTGCTCGTCGGTCAGGTCCTGCAGGCCGGCACCGGGCAGAACGCCGCCCGCCAGGCGGCGATCGCGGCGGGCATCGGGTGGGACGTGCACGCGGCGACGGTCAACAAGGTGTGCCTCTCCGGCCTCACCGCGGTCATCGACGCCGCCCGCATGCTGCGCCTCGGCGACGCGACGGTCGTCGTCGCCGCGGGCATGGAGTCGATGACCCGCGCCCCCCACCTCCTGATGAACTCCCGCGAGGGGTACGCCTACGGCTCGGTCGAGGTGCTGGACCACATGGCCTTCGACGGCCTCACCGACGCTTCGGACCGCGAGAGCATGGGCGCCTCGACGGAGCGCGCCAACGGGCGGTACGGGGTCACGCGCGAGGCCCAGGATGCCGTGGCCGCCCGCTCCCACCAGCGTGCGGCGGCCGCGCAGCGAGACGGCGCCTTCGACGCCGAGATCGTCCCGGTCGAGATCCCGCAGCGGAAGGGCGACCCGGTCGTCGTCGCGGCCGACGAGGGCATCCGCGCCGACACCACGGTCGACACGCTCGCCCGGCTGCGGCCGGCCTTCGCGGAGGGCGGTTCCATCACGGCCGGCAACGCGTCCCAGATCTCCGACGGCGCCTCCGCCGTGGTCGTGACGACGCGCGCGGTGGCCGACCGGCATGGTTGGGACGTCCTCGCCGTCGTCGGCGCGGCCGGGCAGGTCGCCGGTCCCGACAACTCCCTGCACGACCAGCCCGCCCGCGCGATCGCCCGAGCCCTGCAGAAGCAGGGGCTCACGGCATCCGACCTCGATCTCGTCGAGATCAACGAGGCCTTCGGCGCCGTCGTCGCCCGCTCGCAGGCCGAGCTGGGACTCTCCGACGACGTCGTCAACCCGCACGGCGGGGGCATCGCGATCGGCCATCCCATCGGCGCGTCGGGGAACCGCCTGGTCGTCCACGCCGTGCACGAGCTCGTCCGACGGGGGAGCGGCACCGCCGCGGTCGCGCTGTGCGGGGGCGGCGGTCAGGGCGACGCGCTGATCCTCAGGCGCTGAGGCCCTCCGCAGACGAAGAAGGGATGCCACCGCTCGAAGCCGTGGCATCCCTTCTGGCTGTCGGGGCGCTCAGCGCGCCAGACGCTTCTTGAGCAGCTTCTGCTGCTTCTTGGCGACGGGGGAGTCGCCGGAGATGACCTTGCCACGGCGGGCGCGACGCGTGTCCACGACGGCGCCGACGGCGAGAGCGAGGGTGATGCCCCAGCTCAGCCACGCCAGGGCGGTGCGCCACGTGAAGGGCTCGTCGTTCCGCAGCGCGCGGAGCAGTGTGATGCCACCGGTGATGGCGCTGAGGAGACCCGTTCCGAAGATGTACTGACGCATGCTCACAACCTAGCGACCGGCGCCGCCGGGTCGCTGCAGCCTTGACAGTGACCGGCTGCGTAGCGCATCCCGGCCATCCCCGGGGCCCGCGCGGACCCGCTGTTAGCCTGAGGAGACCGCTACCGAGGAGGACCTGTGACCCAGGCCGAGTTCGTCGTCGTCGCCAACCGCCTGCCCGTCGATCGCACCGAAGGCGAGGGGTGGCGGCGATCCCCCGGAGGGCTCGTGACGGCCCTCGAGCCCGTCATGCGCCGCCTCGACGGCGCGTGGGTGGGGTGGGGCGGCAAGCCCGACCTGGAGCTCGACCCGTTCGACTTCGAGGGCACCCACCTCGTGCCGGTCACCCTGTCGGCCGCTGACGTCGAGAACTACTACGAGGGCTTCTCGAACGACACCATCTGGCCGCTGTACCACGACGTCATCGCGGCGCCGACGTACCGTCGCGCGTGGTGGGACGCCTACGTCCGCGTGAACCGCCGCTTCGCCGAGGCGGCCGCCGCCGTCGCGTCCGAGAACGCCATCGTCTGGGTCCAGGACTATCAGCTGCAGCTCGTTGCGAAGATGCTGCGCGAGATCCGTCCGGACGTCACCATCGGCTACTTCCACCACATCCCGTTCCCCGCCTACGGCCTGTACGCGCAGCTGCCGTGGCGCAAACAGGTGCTCGAGGGGCTGCTGGGGGCGGATGTCATCGGGTTCCAGCGCGTCGCCGACGCCGGCAACTTCGCCCGCGCGGTGCGCCGCCAGCTCCGCTACGAGACCAAGGCGAGCGGCATCCTGGTTCCCGAGGAAGGCGGGACGCGGACCGCGCTGGCCCGCGCCTTCCCGATCTCGATCGACGCCGACTCCTACATCGAGCTGGCTCAGCGGCCCGAGATCCAGCAGCGCGCCCGCGAAATCCGCGAGGGCCTCGGTAACCCCCGCAAGATCCTCCTCGGCGTCGACCGGCTCGACTACACAAAGGGCATCCGCCACCGCCTGAAGGCGTGGGGGGAGCTGCTGGAGGACGGCCGCGCCTCGGTCGAGGACGCCACCCTCGTCCAGGTCGCGAGCCCCAGCCGCGAGCGCGTCGACGCGTACATGCAGCTGCGCGACGAGATTGAGATGACGGTCGGCCGCATCAACGGCGACTACGACACCACGACGCACACCGCGATCCGGTATCTGCACCAGTCGTACCCGCGCGAGGAGATGGTGGCGCTGTTCCTCGCCGCCGACGTCATGCTCGTCACCGCCCTCCGCGACGGCATGAACCTCGTCGCGAAGGAGTACGTCGCCAGTCGCGTGGACAACCGGGGCGTGCTGCTGCTCAGCGAGTTCGCCGGCGCGGCGGACGAGATGGGGAGTTCACTCCTCATCAACCCGCATGACATCGACGGGCTGAAGGATGCCATCGTGCGCGCCATCGAGATGCCCTCCGCCGAGCAGGGTCGCCGCATGCGGGCCCTGCGCAAGCGCGTCCGCGAGCACGATGTGGAGGACTGGTCCCAGGAGTTCCTCGACGCGCTGACGGCCTTCCACCAGCGCAGCTCGAGCGCCGACGCGGCGGTCGCGGCGGGGGATGCCGCCGACGAAGCGTCCGCGCGGTCCGCCGCGGCCGCCGAGGACGACCGTGCCGCGGAGGCCGACCGTGCCGCCGAGGACGGCGCGGAGGACGACCGATGACGGCCGCCGACGCCGCCGTCGAGGCCGTCTCGACCACGGCGGAGCTGCTGGTCGCGCTCGACTTCGACGGCACGCTGTCGCCGCTCGTAGACAATCCCATGACCGCGCGCATGACCCCCGGCGCGCGCGAGATCGTCGATCGCCTCGCGGCCCTCCCGCAGACGGTGGTCGCGCTCGTCTCGGGACGCTCCCTCGGGCACCTCCGCGAGATCGCCCAGCACGACGACGCCTCCCCGCTGTGGCTGGCGGCGTCGCACGGCGTGCAGTTCTGGGTCCCGGGGCAAGGACCGGAGGGGACCGCGGACGACGCCGCCGACCTCGCGCTGCGCGACCGCCTCCGGGCCGAGCTCGAGACCGGCACGGAAGGCCTCACGGGGGTCTGGATCGAGCCGAAGGAGTTCGGGTTCGGCATCCATACCCGGACCGCGGATGCCGCCGACGAACGCGCCGCCCGGGAGCTGGCCGACCGCCTGGTCGCGGAGCACGCGCCTCGCTGGCGCCGTCGGACGGGGCACAGCATCCTCGAGTTCTCGTTCCGTCACGAGGGCAAGGACAGCGCGATCCGCACGTTGCGCGAGCGCACCGGCGCCACGGCCGTGCTGTTCGCGGGCGACGACGTCACCGACGAGGACGCGCTGCGGAGCCTCGAGCCGGGCGACCTCGGCGTCCGGGTCGGCGGGGGAGAGACGGCGGCCTCGCTGAGCGTGCCCGACATCGACGCCTTCGTCGACCTGCTTGGCGCCGTCGCGCGTCAGCGCGCCGCTCACGCGCAATAGACTTCGAGAATGCCCGCACCGCAGAATCCGAACACCGGCGAGTTCGACATCAAGCCCCGCAGTCGCGTCGTCACCGATGGCATCGAGGCCACCACCTCCCGCGGGATGCTCCGCGCCGTCGGCATGGGCGACGAGGACTGGGACAAGCCCCAGATCGGCATCGCGTCGAGCTGGAACGAGATCACCCCCTGCAACCTCAGCCTCGACCGTCTCGCGCAGGGCGCCAAGGAGGGCGTCCACTCGGGCGGCGGCTACCCGCTGCAGTTCGGCACCATCTCCGTCTCCGACGGCATCTCGATGGGCCACGAGGGCATGCACTTCTCGCTCGTCTCCCGCGAGGTCATCGCCGACAGCGTCGAGACCGTCATGATGGCCGAGCGCCTCGACGGCTCCGTGCTCCTCGCCGGCTGCGACAAGTCGATCCCGGGCATGCTCATGGCATCCGCCCGTCTCGACCTGTCGAGCGTGTTCCTCTACGCCGGATCGATCGCGCCGGGCTGGGTCAAGCTCTCGGACGGCACCGAGAAGGACGTCACGATCATCGATTCGTTCGAGGCCGTGGGGGCGTGCCTCGCGGGCAAGATGAGCGAGGCCGACCTCAAGCGCATCGAGTGCGCCATCGCGCCCGGTGAGGGCGCATGCGGCGGCATGTACACCGCGAATACGATGGCGTCCGTCGCGGAGGCCCTCGGGCTCAGTCTGCCGGGCTCGGCCGCGCCGCCGTCCGCCGACCGCCGTCGCGACTACTTCGCCCACCGGTCGGGCGAGGCCGTGGTCAACCTGCTGCGCCAGGGCATCACCACGCGCGACATCCTCACCAAGGAGGCGTTCGAGAACGCCATCGCCCTCGCCATGGCGCTCGGCGGCTCGACCAACGTCGTGCTCCACCTGCTCGCGATCGCGAACGAGGCCGAGGTCGAGCTGGACCTCCACGACTTCAACCGCATCGGAGACCGCACGCCCCACGTCGCCGACATGAAGCCGTTCGGCCAGTACGTGATGAACGACGTCGACCGGCACGGCGGCATCCCGGTCATCATGAAGGCCATGCTCGACGAGGGACTGCTGCACGGCGACGCGCTGACCGTCACCGGCAAGACCCTCGCCGAGAACCTCGCCGACCTGAACCCCGACCCGGTCGACGGCAAGGTCATCCACTCGTTCGACAACCCCATCCACGAGACCGGCGGCATCACGATCCTCCACGGGTCGATGGCGCCCGAGGGCGCCGTCGTGAAGTCGGCCGGCTTCGACGGCAACGTCTTCGAGGGTCCCGCGCGCGTCTTCGAACGCGAGCGCGGCGCGATGGACGCGCTGGAGGCGGGCGAGATCGCCGCCGGCGACGTCGTGGTGATCCGCTACGAAGGTCCCAAGGGCGGCCCCGGTATGCGCGAGATGCTCGCCATCACGGCGGCCATCAAGGGCGCGGGCCTCGGAAAAGATGTACTACTCTTGACGGACGGTCGATTCTCAGGCGGCACAACCGGGCTGTGCATCGGCCATATAGCTCCCGAAGCGGTGGACGCTGGTCCCATCGCCTTCGTGCGCGATGGTGATCTGATACGGGTCGATATCGCTGCTCGCACGCTCGACCTGATCGTCGACGAGGCCGAGCTCGCCTCCCGCCGTGACGGCTGGGAGCCCCTTTCTCCGCGCTATACCCGTGGCGTCCTGGCCAAGTACTCCAAGCTCGTGCGCTCCGCTGCCGAGGGCGCTGTCACGGGCTGACGGCCGCTCCGACTCACCTTCTTCCGGTTCCGAGGTACCACCATGTCCGCCGAATTCGCACCGGCCGTTCCCCGGCCTCCCGCCCGCACCGCTCCCGCGCCCGTGCTCACGGGTGCGCAGGCGGTCGTCCGCTCGCTCGACCTGCTCGGCGTCACCGACGTGTTCGGTCTGCCGGGTGGCGCGATCATGCCGGTCTACGACCCGCTCATGGACGACGAGCACGTCCGCCACATCCTCGTCCGCCACGAGCAGGGCGCCGGTCACGCGGCCGAGGGCTACGCCGCCGCCTCCGGGCGCACCGGTGTCGCGATCGCGACGTCCGGCCCGGGCGCGACGAACCTCGTCACCGCCATCGCCGACGCCTACATGGACTCGGTGCCGCTCGTGTGCATCACCGGCCAGGTGTTCTCGACCCTGATGGGGACGGACGCCTTCCAGGAGGCGGACATCGTCGGCATCACCATGCCGATCACGAAGCACTCGTTCCTGGTCAAGACCGCCGAGGACATCCCCGGCGCCATCGCCGCGGCGTTCGAGATCGCCTCCACCGGTCGTCCCGGCCCCGTGCTCGTGGACATCACCAAGGACGCGCAGCAGGCCGAGGCGCCGTTCGTGTGGCCGCCGAAGATCGATCTGCCCGGCTACCGCCCGGTGACCAAGGCGCACGGCAAGCAGATCCAGGCGGCCGCGCAGCTGCTCGCCACCGCGAAGAAGCCCGTCCTGTACGTCGGCGGCGGGGCCATCCGCTCGAACGCCTCGGCCGAGCTGAAGGTGCTCGCCGAGGCGACCGGTGCGCCGGTCGTGACGACGCTCATGGCCCGCGGCGCGTTCCCCGACTCGCACGAGCAGCACCTGGGCATGCCCGGCATGCACGGCACGGTGCCGGCGGTCCTCGCCCTGCAGGAGAGCGACCTCATCGTCTCGCTCGGCGCCCGCTTCGACGACCGCGTCACGGGCAAGGCGTCGCTGTTCGCGCCGCACGCGCAGGTCGTGCACGTCGACATCGACCCGGCGGAGATCTCCAAGATCCGCACGGCCGACGTCCCCATCGTGGGCGACCTCCGCGAGGTCCTCGTGGACCTGGATGCCGCCTTTCGCACGGCCGCGGCCGAGAACGAGGTCGACTACAGCGAGTGGTGGACCTACCTGAACGGCCTCCGCGAGGAGTTCCCGCTCGGGTACACCCCGACGACGGACGGCCTCCTGTCGCCGCAGCACGTCATCCAGCGCATCGGCGAGCTGACCGGACCGGAGGGCGTGTACGCCGCGGGCGTCGGCCAGCACCAGATGTGGGCCGCGCAGTTCATCAAGTACGAGCGTCCCAACTCGTGGCTCAACTCCGGCGGCGCCGGCACGATGGGCTACGCGGTCCCCGCGGCCATGGGTGCGAAGGTCGCTCAGCCCGACCGCGTGGTGTGGGCGATCGACGGCGACGGCTGCTTCCAGATGACCAACCAGGAGCTCGCCACCTGCGTCATCAACGACATCCCGATCAAGGTCGCCGTCATCAACAACTCGTCGCTGGGCATGGTGCGGCAGTGGCAGACCCTGTTCTTCGACGGACGCCACTCGAACACCGACCTCAACACGGGCCACGGCACCCGTCGCATCCCGGACTTCGTCAAGCTCGGCGAGGCGTACGGCTGCCTCGCCATCCGCGTGGAGCGCGAGGACGAGATCGACGCCGCGATTCAGCTCGCCCTCGACACGAACGACCGCCCCGTGGTCATCGACTTCGTCGTGAGCGCGGATGCCATGGTGTGGCCGATGGTGCCGCAGGGCGTGAGCAACAGCTACGTGCAGTACGCCCGCGACCACTCGCCGTCGTTCGACGGGCAGGAGGACTGACATGTCGAGGCACGTGCTGAGCCTCCTCGTCGAGGACAAGCCGGGTCTGCTGACCCGCGTCGCCGGGCTGTTCGCCCGCCGCGGCTTCAACATCGAGTCGCTCGCCGTCGGTGTGACCGAGGTGCCGGGGCTGTCCCGCATCACGGTCGTCGTCGATGTCGAGGGCCTGCCGCTCGAACAGGTGACCAAGCAGCTGAACAAGCTCATCAACGTCATCAAGATCGTCGAGCTGGATGCGTCGACGTCGGTGCAGCGCGAGCACGTGCTCGTGAAGGTTCGCGCCGACAACGCCACCCGATCGAACGTGCTCGAGGTCGTGAACCTCTTCCGCGCGTCCGTCGTCGACTACGCCCCCGACGCCATCGTGATCGAGATCACCGGCGACTCCGGCAAGGTCGGCGCCTTCCTCAAGGCCATCGAGCCGTTCGGCGTGAAGGAGCTCGCCCAGTCGGGCCTCCTCGCCGTCGGCCGCGGCGGCAAGAGCATCACCGAGCGCGTCCTGCGCGGCTGAGCTTCCCCACTTCCCCTCACCAGCGGCCCCGGGACGGGGCCAGAACACAAGGAGAAACATCCTCATGGCAGAGATCTTCTACGACGACGACGCCGACCTCTCGATCATCCAGGGCAAGAAGGTCGCCATCGTCGGCTACGGCTCGCAGGGGCACGCGCACGCGCAGAACCTCCGCGACTCGGGCGTCGAGGTCGCCATCGCGCTGAAGGACGGCTCGAAGTCGGCCGCGAAGGCGCAGGAGGACGGTTTCGAGGTCAAGAGCGTCGCCGACGCCGCCGAGTGGGCCGACCTCATCATGATCCTCGCGCCGGACCAGCACCAGCGTTCGATCTTCGCCGAGTCCATCAAGGACAAGCTCACGGCGGGCAAGACCCTCGCCTTCGCGCACGGCTTCAACATCCGCTTCGGCTACATCGACGCGCCCGAGGGCGTCGACGTCATCCTCGTCGCCCCGAAGGCCCCCGGCCACACCGTGCGCCGCGAGTACGTCGCCGGTCGCGGCATCCCCGACATCATCGCCGTCGAGCGGGACGCGTCGGGCTCGGCCTGGGACACCGCCCTCTCGTACGCGAAGGCCATCGGCGGCACGCGCGCCGGCGTCATCAAGACGACCTTCACCGAGGAGACCGAGACCGACCTGTTCGGCGAGCAGGCCGTCCTGTGCGGTGGCATGAGCCACCTCGTCCAGTACGGCTTCGAGACCCTCACCGAGGCCGGCTACCAGCCGCAGATCGCGTACTTCGAGGTGCTGCACGAGCTGAAGCTCATCGTCGACCTCATGTGGGAGGGCGGCATCGCCAAGCAGCGCTGGTCGATCTCCGACACCGCCGAGTACGGCGACTACGTCTCCGGTCCCCGTGTCATCTCGCCCGAGGTGAAGAAGAACATGCAGGCCGTCCTCGCGGACATCCAGTCCGGCGCGTTCGCGAAGCGCTTCATCGACGACCAGGACAACGGTGCCACCGAGTTCCTCGAGCTCCGCGAGAAGGAGCAGGGTCACCCCATCGAGGCCACCGGCAAGGAGCTCCGCGGCCTGTTCGCCTGGAAGCAGCAGGACAGCGACTACACGGAGGGCAGCGCTGCGCGCTGACCTCCGCCGGAGGCTGCGTCATCCATAGCGATCGCCCAGGCGATCGCGGTGGGCAGCGCTGCGCGCTGACCTCCGCCGGAGGCTGCGTCATCTATAGCGATCGCCCAGGCGATCGCGGTGGGCAGCGCTGCGCTGACCCCCGCCCGAACGCCCCGGCGCCGTCACGGCCCGGGGCGTTCGGCGTTCCCGCCGGGGAACCTCGCGGTCCGGGGGCGTCCACCGGGCTTCGCGCAAGACCCGCGCCGATCCCGGCCGAACCGCACGCGCGCCGTTACCGTGGACGGGTGAGCACACCGCGCGATGACGACGCCCTGTCGTGGGACGGCGACGACGACCCGACCCTCGACGTCCGGGGCGAGCAGACGCCGCCGCGCACGCGCCCTCCCGTCGCGGAGGAGCCCGAGCCGTCAGTGCCCTCCCCGGCGTCGACGCGATCCGTCGACGCGGCGCCCGCCCCGGTGGCATCCGATGTCCCGACCGCCCCGCGGACCCCGGATGCCGCGGATGCCGAGCCCCGCGAGGACGCCGACGACGCGCGTCCGTCCGGGGCGATGGGCAACGCCGGTCTCGTCGGGATCGGCATGGTCGCCGCGACGTTCCTGTTGTTCGCGGTCGGCTGGCTCGTCGCCGGGCTGCGGCTGCTCGACGCCGGTCTCCCGGTCGACGACGTCGCGCTGGTCGCCCTGACCATCGGCGCCGCCCTCGCCCCGCCGGTCTGGTTCGTCGCCACGCTGGCCCTCACCCGCCGGAAGACGACGTGGCTGCGTTTCGTCATCCTCATCGTCGGCATCGTGCTGCTGGTGCCGTGGCCCTACCTGTCGACGGGAGCCCTCGTATGAGCGCCGACGCCTCCGCCCGCGGCGCCTCCGGGCGACGGCTGCCCCGCTGGGTCGTCGTCGCCGTCGCGACGCTCTTCGGGCTGTTCTACGCCTACATCGTGTGGAGCGCGGTGGCGCTGCTCGTCGGGCAGGCATCCGGCTCGTTCGGGCTGACCGGTCTCGGCTGGTTCGTCTACATCCTGCCGATCGTCTTCCCGCTGGCCGCGTTCGGCGTCGCGTTCGCCCTGGGATGGAAGCGGCGCGTGGGGGAGTTCGCCCTCGTCCTGCTGGCGGGGCTGACGCTCTCGGCGGCGTTCTGGCTCGCGATCGTCGGCTACGGCGCCACCTCGTACTCGCTCTACGGCGCCTGAGGACGCTCCGCGGGCGCGGCGGGGCGGCCGGCCGTTCAGACCGGGCGCTGCGCCGCGGAGCGCCGACCGGCAGCGCCTGAGGACGCGCGGCGGGGGACCGGGACCGGCATCCCGCGTCACACGGTCCGGGCACCCGGCGGGGCCGCGCTAGGCTGGCACCGGCCCACCGGGTCGTGCGTCCGGCCCCGGGCCGGTCCGCCGCGAGGTGCGCCGATTCCCCGTGCACCGTTTCGAAGGACGCATCCGTGACGAAGCCCGTCGTGCTCATCGCCGAAGAACTCTCGCCCGCCACGATCGACGCGCTCGGCCCCGACTTCGACGTGCGCAACGTCGACGGGACCGACCGCCCCGCGCTGCTGTCGGCTCTGGCCGACGCGCACGCGGTGCTCGTGCGCTCGGCCACGCAGATCGATGCCGAGGCCCTCGCCGCGGCGCCGTCGCTCAAGGTCGTCGCCCGCGCCGGCGTCGGCCTCGACAACGTCGACATCAAGGCCGCGACGGCCGCAGGCGTCATGGTCGTGAACGCGCCGACCTCGAACATCATCTCCGCCGCCGAGCTCACCGTCGGCCACGTGCTGAGCCTCGCGCGCCGCATCCCCGCCGCGCACGCCTCCCTCGCCGAGGGGCTGTGGAAGCGCAGCTCGTTCACCGGCACCGAGCTCTTCGAGAAGACGATCGGCATCATCGGCCTCGGTCGCATCGGCGCGCTCATCGCCGCGCGCCTGCAGGCGTTCGACATGCGCGTCATCGCCTACGACCCCTACGTCACCGCGACCCGTGCGCAGCAGCTCGGCGTCCAGCTCGTCTCGCTCGACGAGCTGCTCGACCAGAGCGACTTCGTCACGATCCACATGCCCAAGACCCCCGAGACCACGGGGATGATCGGCACGGCGCAGCTGCGCCGCATGAAGAAGACCGCCTACGTCATCAACGTCGCGCGCGGCGGCCTGATCGACGAGGAGGCGCTGCACGAGGCGCTCACCACCGGCGAGATCGCCGGCGCGGGCCTCGACGTCTTCTCCACCGAGCCGCCCGCGCAGGACGGCCCGGCCCGCAAGCTCCTCGACCTGCCGAACGTCGTCGTGACCCCTCACCTCGGCGCCAGCACCGAGGAGGCGCAGGAGAAGGCCGGCGTCTCGGTGGCCCGCTCGGTCAAGCTCGCCCTCGAGGGCGATCTGGTGCCGGATGCCGTGAACGTCGCCGGCGGCGCGATCGACCCGTTCGTCCGGCCGGGCATCGCCCTCGTCGAGATGCTGGGTCAGTTCTTCAGCGGCCTCGCCGACAGCGCGCTGACGAGCCTGGACATCGAGGTGCGCGGCGAGCTGGCCGCCTACGACGTCAGCGTGTACCGTCTCGCCGCCTTGAAGGGCATCTTCAGCCGCATCGTCAGCGAGACCGTGTCGTACGTCAACGCGCCGCTGTTCGCCGAGCAGCGCGGTGTCGAGGCGCGCCTGATCGTCGAGGCGGAGAGCCCGCTCTACCGCAACATCACGATCCTCCGCGGCACGCTCGCCGACGGGTCGACCCTCACCGTCGCGGGCACCCTCGCCGGCACCCGCATGGTCCCCAAGGTCGTCGAGATCAACGGCTACGACATCGAGGTGCCGATCGAGCAGCACCACATCGTCATGCGCTACGCGGACCGTCCCGGCATCGTGGCGATCTACGGTCAGGAGCTCGGCGAGGCGGGCATCAACATCGCGGGCCTGCAGGTCGCCCGACCGGATGCCACGGGCCGCGCGCTCTCGGTCCTCACGGTGGACTCGCCGGTGCCCGACGAGATCCTGTCGTCGATGCGTCAGGCGACCAACGCCGACCTGTTCCGTCAGATCGAGATCGTCGAGAGCTGACCCGCTCCGACCAATCCGCGGGCCGTACTCCTCCGGGGGTGCGGCCCGCGGTCGTTCTGCCGTCGCTATCGGGCCGAGGCCGGTCAGCCGGTCCGAGCCGGACGGGTCAGGTCGTCGCGGCGACCACGGCGGCGATGAGGGCGTCGAGGTCTTTGCCCGCGAGCGCGGGGCCGGCGACGGCGTTCAGGTCCAGCACGGCGTTGAAGTAAAGGCCGTCGCTGACCAGCAGCACCATCTGCAGCGCGGTCTCGTCGCGGGTGTGCGGACGGAGACTGTCCTCCCAGAGCTCGCGCACGCGACGGAGCGAGGCGGAAGCCGCGTCGTCGCCGTTCTGCGCAAGGCGGGACACGGCCAGGATCGTGCGGTCCAACGGCGACCCGGTGTTCTGCGACGACCGCAGGTGGGCGGCGATGACGCCCTCGGTCGACCGCTCGATCTCGTCCACGTCGTCTTTGGCGAGCACCTCGAGCCGCGCGATGAGGGCCTCTTCGAGCGCGCTCTTCGAGGCGTAGTGGTAGAGCAGCCCGCCCTTGGACACACCGGCCGCTTTCGCCGTGGCATCCATCGTCGCCGCCCTCTCGCCGTCGTCGACGAGGATGCGGGTGAACGCGTCGAGGACGGCGTCGCGGGCGTGAGGCGGTCTGCTCATGGCCTCTCGATCGTACTGGCGGCAGGGGCTGCAGGTTTGATACTATACCGGCTGGACGGTTAAGAAACGGATCGGAACCATGCTCACCTCGTCGTTGCCCACGCAAGAGATCGACGCCCCCCGTGCCGGCTGGCGCGGGTGGTTCGCGCTGGCGGTGCTCATGCTGCCCGTGCTGCTGGTCTCGGTCGACAACACGGTGCTGAGCTTCGCCCTGCCCGAGATCGCCTTGGACCTGCAGCCCTCCAGCATCGAGCAGCTGTGGATCATCGACGTGTACCCGCTCGTGCTCGCGGGTCTGCTCGTCACGATGGGGACGCTCGGCGACCGCTTCGGCCGCCGACGCATGCTGCTGATCGGCGCCACGGGCTTCGCCGCGGTGTCGGCGCTGGCCGCGTTCGCCCCGACCGCCGCGCTGCTCATCGCCGGCCGCGCGCTGATGGGCGTGTTCGGCGCCATGCTCATGCCGTCGACGCTGTCGCTGCTGCGGAGCATCTTCCGCGATCGCGACCAGCGGCGGATCGCGATCGCCGTGTGGGCCTCGGCCTTCTCGGCGGGCGCCGCGCTCGGACCGATCGTGGGCGGGTTCCTGCTCGAGCACTTCTCGTGGGGCTCCGTCTTCCTCATGGCGGTCCCCGTGCTGGTGCCCCTGCTGGTGCTCGCCCCGTTCTTCGTCCCGGAGAGCCGCGACCCGCACCCCGGCCGGTTCGACGCGGCGAGCGTCGTGCTGTCGCTCGCGACGATGGTCCCCATCGTCTACGCCATCAAGAAGCTCGCCGTCGAGGGGCCGACCTCGCTCGCCCTCGCGCTCTTCGCGGCCGGTGCCGTGTTCGGCTGGCTGTTCGTCCGGCGTCAGCGGAGCCTCGCGACCCCGATGCTCGACATGTCGCTGTTCCGCCGCGGAACGTTCTCGGGCGCGATCCTCGTGAACCTGCTGAGCGTCATCGGGCTCGTCGGCTTCCTCTACTTCGTCGCTCAGCATCTGCAGCTGGTCGTCGGGCTGAGCCCCATGGTCGCGGGCTTCGCGCTGTTGCCCGGACTCGCGCTCATGATCGCGTCGGGCCTGCTCGTCGTGCCGGTCGCCAAGCGCGTCGCGCCCCGCGTGGTGGTGCCCGCCGCCCTGGTCTTCTCGGTGGTCGCGTACGTCCTGGTCGCGCTCTCCACGGCGGATCTCACCCAGCTGATCGTCGCGTTTGCGCTCCTCGGCATTGGCATCGGTGCTGCCGAGACCGTCTCGAACGAGCTCATCCTGTCCAGCGCCCCGCCGGCGAAGGCGGGAGCCGCGAGCGCGGTGTCCGAGACCGCCTACGAGTTGGGCGCCGTCCTCGGCACGGCCGTGCTCGGCGGCATCCTGGCCGCGTTCTACCGTGCACAGCTGGTGCTGCCCGCGGGCCTGCCCGAGCCCATCGCGGACGCCGCGCGGCAGACGCTCGCGGGAGCGGTGGCCGTCTCGCACACGATCGAGGACGCGACGCTGGCCGAGGCTCTCCGTACCGCGGCTGCCCACGCCTTCGACTCCGGCGTCGTCGTCACGGCGCTCATCGGCGCCGCGCTCATCGTCGTGGCCGGGGTCATCGCTGCCACTACCCTGGGAGGAACCCGCGGCGCGTCGACGAAGTGATGCGCCCTGAGCGTTGAGGAGAGCGATGTCGCGCGTCGTGAAGCTGGCCGTCATCCCAGGTGACGGCATCGGTCCCGAGGTCGTCGCCGAGGCCGTCAAGGTGCTCGACGCGGTCACCGCCGAGGCGGACGTGACGTTCGAGAAGACGCCCTTCTCGCTCGGCGCCGGCCGTTACCTCAACACCGGCGACACCCTCACCGACGACGACCTCGCGGCGATCGCCTCCCACGACGCGATCCTGCTCGGCGCCGTCGGGGGACTGCCCGGCGACCCGCGGCTGAAGGACGCGAACATCGAGCGCGGGCTCCTGCTGAAGCTCCGCTTCGAGCTCGACCACTACGTCAACCTGCGACCGTCGAAGCTGTACCCCGGTGCGGCCGGACCGCTGGCGGACCCGGGCGAGATCGACTTCGTCGTCGTCCGCGAGGGGACCGAGGGTCCCTACGTCGGCAACGGCGGCGCGATCCGACGCGGCACCCCGCACGAGGTGGCCAACGAGACCTCCGTCAACACCGCCTACGGCGTCGAGCGTGTCGTCCGCTACGCCTTCGCCCTCGCTGAGCGCCGTCGCCACAAGCTCACGCTCGTGCACAAGACGAACGTGCTCGTGCACGCGGGCGGCATGTGGAAGCGGATCGTGGATGCCGTGGCATCCGAGTTCCCGGAGGTCGCCGTAGACTACCTGCACGTCGATGCGGCCACCATCTTCCTGGTCACGAACCCGGGCCGCTTCGACGTGATCGTCACCGACAACCTCTTCGGCGACATCCTCACCGACCTGGCCGGCGCCGTCACCGGAGGCATCGGCCTCGCCGCTTCGGGCAACATCAACCCCGACGGCGCGTTCCCCTCGATGTTCGAGCCCGTCCACGGATCGGCGCCCGACATCGCGGGCACCCAGAAGGCCGATCCCACGGCCGCGATCCTCTCCGTCGCCCTGCTGCTCGACCACCTCGGGCTCCGCGACGAGGCCGTCCGCGTCACCCGCGCGGTCGAGGACGACATCGCCGGCCGCGACGGCGGCCGCACCACCGCCCAGATCGGCGACGCCATCGCCGATCGCGTCCGGGCGTAACCTGGACCGATCGGCCCGCACCGCCACCGCGCACGAGACTCTTTGGATCACGATGACCACGATCGACACCGACCCCGACACCGGACTCGACCCCCTCGAGTTCGCCGTCACCCGCAACCTCGCCGCGAAGAGCGCCGCGCAGCGTGATGAGATCTTGGCCAGTCCCGGCTTCGGTCAGAGCTTTACCGACCACATGGTCGACATCTGCTGGTCCGTCCGCGGCGGCTGGCACCGCCCGCGCGTCTCGCCCTACGGCCCCATCTCGCTCGATCCCGCCGCGGCAGTCCTGCACTACGGGCAGGAGATATTCGAGGGCATCAAGGCCTATCGCCACGCGGACGGCTCGGTGCACACCTTCCGTCCGGACCAGAACGGCCGTCGCCTGCAGCGTTCCGCCCGCCGCCTCGCGCTGCCCGAGCTGCCGGTGCCGTACTTCCTGCAGTCGCTGCGCGAGCTCATCGCCGTCGACGGGGCGTGGGTCCCCTCCGGCGAGGATCAGAGCCTGTACCTCCGTCCCTTCATGTTCGCGAAGGAGGCGTTCCTCGGCGTGCGCCCCGCACACAAGGTGGCCTACTACCTCATCGCCAGCCCCGCCGGCGCCTACTTCAAGGGCGGGGTGAAGCCGGTGTCGATCTGGCTCAGCGAGGACTACTCCCGCGCCGGCAAGGGCGGCACCGGGGCGGCGAAGACCGGCGGCAACTACGCCGCGAGCCTGCTGCCGCAGTCCGAGGCGTACGAGAACGAGTGCGACCAGGTCGTCTTCCTCGACCAGGACCGCAACGTCGAGGAGCTCGGCGGCATGAATGTCGTCTTCGTCTACAAGGACGGCACGATCGTTACCCCGCAGTCCGACTCGATCCTCGAGGGCATCACGCGCGACTCGCTGCTGCAGCTGGCCCGCGATCGCGGACACCACGTCGTCGGGCGGAACGTCTCGCTCACCGAGTGGCGCGAGGGGGTGGCATCCGGTGACATCGTCGAGGTGTTCGCGTGCGGCACCGCCGCCGTCGTCACCCCGATAGGCGTGCTCAAGGGCCGCGACTTCATCGACGAGCAGCCCACCGGCACCCTCGCGCTCGAGCTGCGTCAGCAGCTGACCGACATCCAGTACGGCCGCGCCGAGGACACGCACGGCTGGCTGTACCGT
>Ga0194110_10002883_pt1 | contig 21605 bp, 16 predicted proteins | sample TA2Kig1200mmetaG_FD_146192 | JGI IMG/M metagenome (GOLD analysis project Ga0194110, IMG submission 146192) | Freshwater microbial communities from Lake Tanganyika, Tanzania - TA2015032 Kigoma Deep Cast 1200m | ecosystem: Environmental > Aquatic > Freshwater > Lake | place: Tanzania: Lake...
CGCGCATTTCGGCCTCACATCGCCCGCGACGGTGAGCCAGCATCTCGAGGCCTTGGCCGCGAAGGGGGTCTTGACGAGACAGGGGCGATACTTCGCCCCGGCCGAGTCCCTTCGTTTCGATCAGGGGATCCCGATCGTCGGCCGCGTGGCGGCGGGCAGTCCGATCACGGCTGTGGAGAATATCGAGGACCACATCCGCTGGGATCGGCTGGGGGGCGAGGGAACCTTCGCCGTGCGCGTCGTCGGGGACAGCATGATCGACGAGGGGATCCGCGAGGGGGACGTCGCGGTCGTCCGGCCGACGGACCAGGTCGCCCAGGGGGAGCTCGTCGTCGCCTACGTAGGCGATGAGCAGGAGGCGACGGTGAAGCGCTACCACAGGCAGCGTGACTGGATCGAGCTGCATTCCTCCAATCCGCGATATGCGCCGATGCGCTTTCCGAGCGACGACAGAAACTTCCGTCTCGCCGGGAAGGTCCTCGCGATCCTGCGCAGGTATTGATTCCTGCCGGGGGCACGGGAACGCCCGCCGTCCAGCCGGATGCTCCGATGCGCTGGGAATCGATCGACGAGGCCGTCAAGGTCCGAGCCGACTTCCACGGCGGGGCGATCACCCCGCTCCTGTTTCGGCGCGGCGCGGAAGTCCGCAAGATCCATAACGTGAACACGCGCTGGCAGGATAGCCGCGGTCGCCATCGTCTCTGCTACTTCTCGGTCACCGCGGACACGGGAGATCTCTATCAACTCTGCTTCGACACGGGCGATCTCACCTGGCGGCTCGAGTACGTGATGTTCGAGGGGTAGGGGGAGCTTGATCGATGGACGGTGCCGAGGCTCTTGCGATCGAGACGGTGCCCGGAGGGTGCGGCCTGCGGGTCCGGGTCCGCCCGGGCGCGCGCGAGACGCGCGTCATCGGGGTCCACGGGGGATCGCTCAAGGTGTCGGTTGCGGAGGCGCCGGAAAAGGGGAGGGCGAACGACGCCGTTCGGGGCCTGCTGGCATCCATCCTGGGGGTGAGCGTGGCGAGCATCGAGATCCGCTCCGGCCTCGGATCGAGGGAGAAAGGGGTGAGGATCGCTGGGCTGAGCGCCTCCCTCTGCCGGGAACGGCTCGGGCGGCACCCGGTCTGACGCCAGACCCCTCCCGATGGCGGGCTCCGAAGGCTCGCGCCGTGAGGCGCGAGCCGCCGCGCTCCTGCCTGGACGAGTGGAGTTGACACACGAACATGCGTTCGGTATTCTCCCGCTCTGAGGAGGAGAGAGGATGAAACCGCGCGGCCCCCGGCCCGACACGCCTGATCGATCGCCGGCGTCTTGCACGACGACCCCGTCCAGCGTCCCTCAGCCCCTCGTTCACCGCCCGGGCGACTCCCGCACGCGCCGGGCGCCTCCGCATCCGTGGGATCCGCATCCGGCGATCCTGCATCTGGACATTGACGCCTTCTTCGCCTCGATCGAGCAGTTGCGCAACCCGCGGCTGGCGGGCCGCCCCGTCATCGTCGGGACCGGCGTGATCGCTTCCTGCTCCTATGAGGCGCGCCGCCGCGGCTGCGGGGCCGGCATGTCGCTCCGGGAGGCTCGCCTCCGCTGCCCCGAGGCTGTCGTCCTCGATGGGCGCGCGCAGATCTACCGCTGCTACGCGGAGCGGGTCTTCGACATCGCCGCCCGCTATGCGCCGGCGATGGAGACTTTCCTGGACGAGGCCTACCTCGATCTCTCGGGCAGCGAGGGCGCGCAGGGAAGCTACATCGATGCGGCGACCCGCCTGCGCGCCGAGATCCGGCGCGCGACCGGCCTCGCCGTCTCGGTCGGCGTCGCCACAAACCGGATGGCCGCCAAGATGGTCACGAAGACGGTCAAGCCCGACGGCGTGGGACTCCTCGCCCCCGGGCTGGAGGAGGCCTTCGTCCTCTCGCGGGCGATCGGCGATCTGCCCGGAGTGGGGCACGCGATCGGTCCGACTCTCTGGCGGCTCAACGTCCGCACGGTCGGGCAGCTGCGGGAGCTGCCGGAGCAGGCGCTGCGCGGTCTCTTCGGGCCATCGATGGGGCGCGCCATCTGGGAGCGGGCCTGGGGGCGTGACACGCGGGTCGTGAGCGCGCGCGAGATCCCCGGATCGATCCGGCGGGAGACATCCTTCCACCAGCCCACGATCGACCGGCGCGAGATGCGGGCGATGCTCCACTACTTGGCGGCTCGCGCGGGTGGCGAGATGCGCCGTCTGGGGCTCGCGTGCCGGACGGTGGCCGTTCACCTCCGCTACGCGGGCGGAGAGGTGTGCGCCAAGCGCTCCTCCTTTCCATCACCGACCGCCGTTGACAAGCAGGTCTACGGCCGCGCGGAAGCGCTGTTTGACGGACTCTTCATGCGGCGCTCGGCGGTCCGGAACATCGGCGTCGAGATCGGAGGCTTCGGGCGCGCGGCCGCCGAGCAACTCGACCTTCTGGACGGAAGGGGGAGCGTGCGGCAGGCCGACCTGGAAGCGGGCCTGGACAGGGTGCGCGACCGGTTCGGATTCGCGGCCGTCATGGGAGGGGCGAGCCTCCATCTGCTCGGGAAGCTCGAGCGCGACGCGCACGGATTCGTCCTGCGCACGCCGAGCCTCACGCGCTAGCGCAAGCCCGGCCGGCGGCGCAGAGAGCCTTGACGATCCCCTCTCCCTAAGATCGCCCTTCTCTCTTGCGAAGGCCCGAGGGGCGGCCCTTTCCCGCGCTGGGGCGGGTCGAAGCTCTCTTCCTTGCTCGGCCGGGAGTCTTGTCGGGGGAAGGCGTCGCGGGCAGACCCTTCGACCGCTCCTCCAGCCGCTCGATCTTTTCGCGCATCTCCTTCGCTTCCCCCTGCAGCTTCTCCATGTCGCCCCGGAGCCTCTCCACGTCCTCTCCGCGCTTCTTCTGTCCCGCCAGATCGTCCGCGGCCATGAGGTAGTGATTCACCAGCCGTGGATCGGTCGTCGCGGCGGCGGCGCGGCGCAGAGCGGCGATGCCGGAGTCGTGGCCCAGGGAGACCAGGGCGTTCGTCACGCGCGTGAAAACGAGATAGGAGCGATCCTCCAGGAAGCGGGAGAGCTCCTCGGCGATTCTCGGGGCCAAGAGGGGACGCGCGGCGCCGAGATCGGCCAGGGCTGACATCGCCCCCACGCGGCAGGACCAGTAGCGGCGCCGGTCCGACGCAAGGGAGAGGATGTCGTCGACGGCCTCCTCCTCGCGCGCCGCGGCGAGGCCCCGCGCCGCATGAAGAGCCAGGATGTCATGCCATGACTGGCGGCGCATCGCTGCGCGAAGGACGGGCGCAGCTCCCGGATGGCGGGTTCTGCCCAGGGCGCTGGCCGCGGCCGCCTCGACGAAGTAGCTGGCATCGCCCTTTCGAACGATCGCTGCGAGGGCCTCTGCCGCGGAGGCTGCGCGGAAGTCGCCGAGAGCCTCCACGACCGCGCGACGAGCCTTCGGGTGCGGCAGATCGACGGCCCCGAGAAGGATCTCCAGGGCGTGCGGCGAGCGGGCGGCCGCCAGGGCGCGCGCGGCCTCCGCCTGAACCCCCCAGAAGGGGTCTTCCATGAGGACCCGCCCGAGAACCGACTCGTCCTTGTACGAGGGTCGTTCGGCGAGCTGCCGGACGGCGTGGACGCGCGCCCCCACGCGGCCGTCGCGACGCGGGCCGACGAGGCTCGCCTCCGGCCACTCGGCTGGGCGCGTGACCTTCCATGTGGCGAGGACCGCAAGTTCCGGATCGAGGGCGACCGTGACCGGCTTGCCTTCGACGCGCAGGTAGAAGGACTGCTCCTGGGCGGTCATCTCGAAGGTCTCGGCGCGGAGGCTTCCATCCTCCACGAGGCACTCGATGCGGATCGGTACGGCGAAGATCGGCGCTCCGCCATCGGTCTTCTGCACCTGCTTCAGGCTGGCGCGGATCCTCTTCTCGTTCTCTTCCCAGGCGATCGATCCTTCGATCTCGGCATGGCCGGGGCTCATGATCCACTGGTCGAAGAACGAGGCGAGATTCTTCCCTGAAGCATCCTCGAAGGCTCGGATCAGATCGATCGTCTCGACGCAGCCGTTGGCGTGGCGCTTCACGTAGAGCCTGATCGCCTTCCAGAAGATCGCGTCGCCGAGGCGCCGGCGGAGCATGTGAAGGACCCATCCGGCTTTTGGGTAGAGGTGCATGTCGAAGAGGTCGGACGGGTAGGCGTATCGATTCGAAACGATGGCGCGCCGGTAGGGCTCGGCCATGTAAGCGGCCGCGAACTGGAGGATCTCATAGTCGAACTCCTCCCGGCCGAGGTCCTCCTCCATCCAAAGAGCCTCGAGATATGTCGCGAAGCCCTCGTTCAGCCAGGCGTGCGCCCATGACTTGCAGGTGATGAGGTCGCCGAACCATTGATGCGCCAGCTCGTGCGAGACCAGATCGTCGCTCGTGAAGTCGAGCGAGGCCCTCGCGTCATGCAGAGTCCCGTCCGACTGGCTCGTCGCAGACGTATTCTCCATCCCCCCGAAGTGGAAGTCGCGGATCGCGATCTGCGAGTACTTCTCGTACGGATAGGGACAGTCGAGCCGATCGGAGAAGAACTCGATCATGCGTGGAGTCTTGCCGAAGGAGCGTCGCGCCTCCTCCTCGCGACCCTTCTCGACGTAGGAGTCGACCGGGATCTTCCGCCAGCGGTCCTCCAGGCGGACAAACTCCCCGACGACGAGGGCGATCAGGTAGCTGACATGGGGGACTCCCTCCGACCAGTGGTAGGTCTTTCTGCCGTCGCGCTCGGTCACGGAGAGCAGCCCGCCGTTCGAGATTGCCGTGTATCGGCTCTCGACGGTCGCCACGATCTCGGTCGTCATCCTCTCGTTGGGGGCGTCGTGGCAGGGGATCCAGTAGCGCGCTTCCTCGTCCTCTCCCTGGCTCCAGAGCTGCCAGGCGCCGGCCGGGTCCTGATCGGCGGGAGCAATGAAGTAGAGCCCGAGCGCCGGATGATCGACCTCGTAGCTGACGACGAGCTCGATCGTGTCAGCGACCGGAACGGGGAAGCGGATCGTGAGCTTGCGGTCCAGATAAGAATGGGGGAGATCCTGGCCGTTCCCGTCACGAACCGATCGGATCTTGAGATCGACCGCGTCGAGGACGATCGAGTCGAATGGGCCGTAGGCGGCGCGCAGCCGCTGGGCGCATGTCGCATCGACGTGCCTGCGTGGCAGGTCGATTTCCAGATCGAGCCGTAGATGCTCCACATCGCAAGTGCGGTCGGGAGCGTACTTGGGCTGTTCCTCCCTCAGCGTCCATCGCCCCGCGGCATGCCCAAGCTGACGGCAGACCATCCGCTCGCCCCAGGCGCCGCCATGCCTTGAATCTGTTCCCGTCATCTGCGTCCCCCTCGTGGCTCGGCCTCTTCACTGACACGGCATGACCGCGATGATACCGAAGGGCGGCCGCGCGGACCATCCGGTGCTCGGCCGGCCGGCATCCGGTCGACAGCCGCGCGGCGGCCCTGCGAGTCTGAGACCCGGTGAGGAGAGGAGGAGCTCATGATGCCAAGAGCTGGCGATGCCGCGCCTTCCTTCAGCGGCAAGGCGACATCGGGACAGATCGTCTCCCTCGCGGACTTCAGGGGCAAGAAGCTGATCCTCTACTTCTACCCGAAGGACAACACTCCCGGCTGCACGACCGAGGCGTGCGACTTCCGCGACAATCTAGGACGGCTTTCGCGAAAGGGAGCGGCGGTTCTCGGCGTGAGCCCCGATAGCGTCGTCTCGCACGCGCGATTCGCGGCCAAGCACGATCTGAGCTTCCCGCTCCTCTGCGATCCGGATCGTGCCGTCGCGCAGGCCTATGGCGTCTGGGTCGAGAAGACGCTCGCGGGGCACGTCGAGGAGCTCCTGAAAGCCCTCTAGAGAAAAGAGCGCCGGCGCCGCCGGGGGGAGCCCGGCGACTCCGTTCGTCGGGCGGCGGAGGGGCGGCGCGGAGAGTCGGGCCGAGGCCTCCACCGGTAGCGTGAGAGATCACAGGCGCCCCGGGCGCTGAACTGGATTCCCTCCCGCTCGAGGAGCGCCCTCTGGAGGGACGTCTCCCCATCGGGGAAGCTCCCGGAGCGGACGGAGATCTCCCCGCGGGCGTTGACGACCCGGTGCCAGGGGATCGAGAGCCCCGCTGGAATCGAGTAGAGGGCGTATCCCGCGAGCCGCGGCTGGCAGGGATGCCCCGCCAGGGCGGCGATCTGCCCGTAGGTGGCGACCCTTCCCCGGGGGATCCTCGCGACGACCCCCCAGATTGAGCGGTAGAGCTGCGAGGCCCGCCGCGCGGGCTCCTCGTCGCTTCTGCCGCGGGAACGTCTCGGCATGTCCAACCGCTAGCACGGCGGGCCCGGCTCGTCCATAGTTGTGAGGGATCGTGCGCCTCGGCCGCGATCTGGGAGGTGTGATGGGAATCGCGGCGTTCGAAGGGAAGTCGCCTCGCATCGGAGGCGGCACCTATGTTCACCCCTCGGCGGATCTCTTCGGGGACGTGGAGATCGGCGCCGGCTGCTGGATAGGCCCGGGCGCGCGGCTGCGCGGGGACTACGGGACGATCCGAGTCGGCGACCGCACGAGCATCGAGGACAACTGCGTCATCCACGCGCGCCCCGGCGAGGTCTGCACGATCGGAAACTGGGTGACGATCGGTCACGGAGCCATCATCCACAACGCCCTCCGGATCGAGGACTACGCCGTCATCGGGATGGGCGCCATCGTCTCCGACTGGACGATCGTCGGCGAGTGGGCGGTGGTCGGCGAGGGGGCGGTCGTGCGCCAGCGCCAGGCCATTCCAGCCGGGGCGATCGCCGTGGGGATTCCCGCCCGTCTCCTGGAGAAGGAGGTCGAGGAGGCCTACAAGGCGGAGTGGATGCACTTCAAGCAGACCTATGTCGACCTGGCCCGGAGGTATCCGTCCGGCCTGTTGCCTCTCGACGACTCGGCCGGGCGGGAGCGGGGCATGGAACCGCCGCGTTCGGGGCGAGGGACATCCGAGAAGGGGATGGAGGAGAGGGATTGATGAACGGTGCGGGCACTTCGGCCGATCTCGTGCGGGCCGCGTACGCAAGGCTGGAACGGAACCTGGGAGTCATCAGGAGTCGCCTTGGACGCCCGCTCACGCTCGCGGAGAAGGTCCTGCTCGGACACCTCAGGGATCCCGAGGGGCAGGACCTGCGCCCCGGAGAAGGATTCCTCTTCCTCGACCCCGACCGCTTGGCGATGCAGGACGCCACGGCGCAGATGGCCCTCCTGCAGTTCATGCATGCCGGCCGCTCGCGCTCGGCCGCGCCGGCCACCGTCCACTGCGATCACCTGATCCAGGCGAGGGTGGGAGCCTTGGAGGACACGGAGGCGGCTCTTCGGGAGAACGGGGAGGTCTATGACTTCCTGCAGAGCGCATCCTCCGCCTTCGGCATCGGATTCTGGAAGCCGGGCTCCGGGATCATCCATCAGGTGCTCCTCGAGAACTATGCCTTTCCGGGCGGGCTCTTGATCGGCACAGACTCCCACACGCCAAACGCGGGTGGACTCGCGATGCTCGCCAGCGGCGTCGGCGGCGGAGACGCCGTCGATGTGATGGTCGGAATGCCCTGGGAGGTCAGACATCCAAGGGTCCTCGGAATCCGGCTCACCGGCGCCCTGCGCGGATGGACGTCGCCGAAGGACGTCATTCTGCGGCTGTGCGGGATCCTGACGGTCAAGGGGGGGACCGACCGGATCCTCGAGTACTTCGGGCCGGGCGCGCGAACGATCTCATGCACCGGCAAGGCGACGATCGCCAACATGGGGGCCGAGCTGGGGGCGACCGGATCGATCTTCCCCTTCGATGAGGCGATGGACAGATACCTCAGGGGGACGGGCCGGGGGACGATCGCCGATCTCGCCGCGAGCCACGCGGCGATTCTCTCCGCCGATCCGGAGGTTGAGGCGGAACCGGAGAAGTACTTCGAGCGGGTGATCACGATTGACCTGTCGAGCCTGGAGCCTCAGATCGCGGGGCCGCACACCCCTGACCTGGTGCGGCCGATCTCCGCCTTCGCGGCGGAAGTGCGGGAGAGGGGATATCCCGAGGCGCTGTCGGCCGCGCTGCTCGGATCCTGCACGAACTCCTCGTATGAGGACATCGGACGCGCGGTCGAGGTCGCCGGCCAGGCCCGCGCCCGTGGTCTGCGTATGAAGACCCGGCTCCTCGTGACGCCCGGCAGCGAGCAGATCCGCGCCACGATCGAGCGCGATGGGCATCTGGCCGCTCTGGAGGCGATCGGGGCGACCGTGCTCGCGAACGCGTGCGGCCCTTGCATCGGCCAGTGGCGCCGGGAGGGGATCGATACGGGCGGGCCGAACTCGATCCTCACATCGTTCAACCGGAACTTCCCGGGGCGCAACGACGGGAGCCGGACCACGCTCGCCTTCATCGCCAGCCCCGAGATCGTGATCGCTGTCGGTCTGGCCGGCCGCCTGAGCTTCAATCCGCTGAGCGACCCGATCGCAGGCCTCTCGGGCAAGAGCATGCGCCTCATGCCGCCGAGGCCGGTTCCCGATCTGCCGCCGGAGGGCTTCGTCGGGGATCTTTCGGGATTCCTCCCTCCGGAGGATCGGAGGGAAGGAAGGGGGAAGATCAGGATCGCCGCCGGAAGCGAGCGGCTCCAGGCCCTGAAGCCCTTTCCCGCATGGGACGGATCGGACTTCATCGAGTTGCCGATCCTCTTGAAGGCGAAGGGGAGCTGCACGACCGATCAGATCTCGCCGGCCGGACCGTGGCTTCGCTATCGCGGCCATCTCGAGCGGATCAGCGACAACATCTTCCTGGGGGCGCAAGACGCGTTCACGGGGGAGGTCGGCAAGGGTGTGAACATCCTGACCGGGCAGGCGGGGGAGCCCCTTCCGCTGATCGCGCGCGACTACCGGGCGCGCGGGCTGCGGTGGATCGCGGTCGGAGACGAGAACTACGGCGAGGGGAGCAGCCGCGAGCACGCGGCGATGTCGCCGCGCTTCATGGGCGCAGCGGCGATCGTCGCGCGCTCCTTCGCGCGGATTCATGAGTCGAATCTCAAGAAGCAGGGTCTCTTGGCGCTGACGTTCACCGATCCGGCAGACTACGAGAAGGTTCTCCCCGGAGATCGGATGAGCCTGCTGGGACTGGCCCGTCTCGAGACCGGCCAATCGCTCAAGGCCATCCTCCACCATGCGAATGGGGAGAGCGAGGGACTAGTGCTACGACACACGGTAACGCCTGAGCAGATGCACTGGTTTCGTGCAGGGGGCGCCCTGAACCACCTGCGCGCGGGCCGCACGGGGCCCGGGTCCGGGGATCTCCTTACTGGTTAGCAAGTTCCCTCTGGCGCCGGGCGCGCCGTCCTGGTAGAATGCGCCCTGGCGAGTTGGTCAATCAAAATGTGGAGGCTGGATGAGATCATACGCGATCGCAAACATTAAGGGTGGATCGGGCAAGACGACGGTTGCCGTCAATCTCGCCGCAGGACTTGCGCTCGAGGGGCGCAAGGTCCTCTTGATGGATTTGGATCCGCAGGGCTCGAGCAGCTTTCATCTGCTCCCCCGGTCTTCGAACGGGAACCTCGCGGATGTGCTCTCGTGCGAGAAGCGGCTCCCGGAAGTCTTCTGCGAGACGATCGTCAGCGGGCTCAAGGTCGCGCCGGGCGGGCGCCTGCTCGCCCCCTTCGACAATGGCGCGCATCCGACGCGCGAGCGGCTGCTGCACTCGCTGGGCCAGGTGCCGGAGGATGTCGACTATGTTCTGATCGACACTCCGCCTACTTGGGGGTCGCTCCTGATCGGCGGCCTCTCGACGGTCGACGGCGTGCTGATCCCGGTGACGACCAGAGAGCTGGACATCGAGATCCTGGGGTTGTTGCTCGATGTGATCGAGCAGGTGCAGCGTCACCGCAATCCCAAGCTGCGCGTCACGGGGATCGTTCCCAACCGGATCGTGAGAACCCGGCTGAGCGCCCGGATCGAGGAGCGACTGCGCGCCGAGCACGGTGCGCTCGTCCTCTCCTCGATCCGCGAGAATGTGAAGCTCGCCGAGGCGGGCGGGTTCCATGCCCCTGTCCAGGTGACGGCCCCCTCCAGCAGCGGGGCGGAGGACTTCTCCATGCTCGCGAGAGCTTTCCTCGAGCGGGAGGAGGGCGGCGGGGCGATCCGGCCGGTGGCGTCGGAGACGGAGGAGGGACGGGAGGCGTCGTTCTCGGAGTCGGCCTCGTAGGCGGCGGGGGCGCCGCGCCCGACCCGATCCGCCAGCGGCCAGCGCGCCATTGCCCGCCTGCGGCGTCTGGGCTACCCTGAGCGGGAATCTCTCATCAGGGGCCGAGGCGGGGAAGGGAGGTCGAGGATGACGACGGGCGCCGGCGCGGTGGCAGGAAGACCAATCGAGTTCGCCCCACGGAGGGCGGTCCACATCCCGGTCAGCGAGGAGTTGAAGGCAGGGCGATCGCCGAGCGCGCCCCCCGCTCCCGAGCTGCTGGAGGCCCTGGGACGCTTCGATCTCCTCTATCGCGCCCTCTGCGGCGTGCTCTTCAACTTCGTGCCCACCTCGGGGCATCCCGGGGGGAGCATCTCCTCCGGCAGGATCGTCTCATCGCTTCTCTTCGCCGGAACCGAGTACGACTTCCGCAATCCGGAAGAGGCGGCCAACGACATCCTCGTCTATGCGGCCGGACACAAGGCGATGGGCCTCTATGCCATGTGGGCGCTGCGAAACGAGATCGTCCGCGTGGGCGCCCGCGATCTGCTCCCTCCCGAGGAGAAGTTCCAGCTCAGGCTGGAGGATCTGCTCGGTTTCCGGCGCAACCCGACGACGGAGACGCCGCTCTTCCGGGCGATGAAGGCGAAACCGCTCGATGGGCATCCCACGCCGCTGACGCCGGGCGTGAAGATCGCCACCGGGGCCTCCGGCGTCGGCGTCCCCGCCGGCCTCGGGCTTGCGCTCGCCGCTCTCGACGCCTACGGGCAAGACGATCCCCCCCGCGTGCATCTCATCGAGGGAGAAGGGGGCATGACGCCGGGACGCGTTGTGGAGGCGATGGCGACCGCGGCCACCGCGGGTTTGCACAACGCCTATCTCCACATCGACTGGAACCAGGCGAGCATCGACAGCAATCGAGTCTGCCGCGTCGGACAGGAGGCGGGGGACTACGTGCAGTGGAATCCGGTCGAGCTGGCCTACCTCCATGACTGGAACGTCCTCACGGTCGAGGACGGGCATGACTTCGCGCAGGTCCTCGCGGCCCAACAGATGGCCCGGACAAGGCGCAACGACCAGCCGACTGCGGTCGTCTACAAGACCGTCAAGGGATGGCGCTACGGGATCGAGGGGCGCACATCGCACGGGGCCGGCCACAAGTTCTGCTCGGATGAGTACTACGCCTGCCTCAAGGAGGCGGAGGAGGGTCTCGGGATCAGCTTCCCGCGCCACTCCGGGGCGAAGGACCCCGTCTCGGTGGAGGAGACCTACTGGGCGACGCTTCTCGCCTTCAGATCGTGGATCGAGAGGGACGGGAGCACGGCCCGCCTCTTGGCGGAACAGATCCGCAGGAGCGCGGAAGCGCTCCGCCAGAGGGGACGCAGGCCCAGAGCGGCGGCGCCCGATCTTTCGCCGCTCTATGCCGACTCGATGCGGCCCGATGAGGTGCCGGAAGAACTGATACTCAAGCCCGGGGCCGAGACGACCCTCCGCGGCGCGCTCGGCGACGCCCTCGGCTACGTCAATCGCATGACCGGCGGCGGTGTGATCGCGGCCGCCGCGGATCTGCTCGGCTCCACGAGCGTCTCCAACGCGGCGAAGGGGTTCCCCCCGGGGTTCTTCCACTCGACGGGCAATCCCGATTCCAGGGTCGTCTCCGGCGGCGGGATCTGCGAGGACTGCATCGGCGCGTTTCTCGCGGGGCTATCGAGCTACGGCCGCCACATCGGCGCTGGATCGTCCTACGCGGCGTTCATCGCAGCGCTTCAGCACGTCCCCTCGCGGCTTCATGGGATCGGCCAGCAGGCCCGCCACGAGCTCACGGGCGACGCGTATCGGACCTTCCTCATCATCTGCGCGCACGCGGGGCTCAAGACCGGCGAGGACGGCCCGACGCACGCCGATCCGCAGGCGCTTCAGCTGCTTCAGGAGAACTTCCCGCCGGGGGTGTGCATCACGCTGACCCCCTGGGAGCCTGCGGAGCTCTGGCCGCTCCTGATCGCGGGACTGAAGGCGCGCCCGGCGATCCTCGCCCCGTTCGTGACGCGGCCCAACGAGAAGGTGCCGGACCGCGCGGCTCTTGGGATCCCGCCCGCTTCCGATGCGACGCGCGGGATCTACGCCCTGCGCAAGGTCGACCCGGGCGTGGCGCCTTATCACGGGACGCTCGTCCTCCAGGAGAGCGGGGTCGCCTACGCCTTCGTGGACGAGGTCCTTCCGAGGATGGACAGGGACGGCCTGCGGATGAATGTCTACCTCGTTACGAGCGCCGAGCTCTTCGATGCCCTCCCCGAGGCGGAGAGGGCGAGGATCTACCCGGCCGAGCGGGCCCGCGAGGCGATGGGGATCACCGGCTTCACGATGCCCACGCTCTACCGCTGGATCCTCTCGGAGGAAGGCAGGCGCGCCAGCCTCCATGCCTTCTCTACGGGGAGATACCTGGGAAGCGGGCAGGCTCACAAGGTGCTCGAGGAAGCCCGTCTCGACGGCGCGTCGCAGTACGAGGCGATCCGGCGGTACGCAGATGGCTTCGCCCGTCGCGGCGGCGTCTAGGAGCATCGCGTGAGCGGGCTCGACTTGAGGCAGGAGGCGGCGAGGGCCGGTAGGATCCACCTGATCATCTGGGCGGCCTTTCTCCTCGTGGTCGTGAGCTATCTCGTCATCCTCCTTCTGACCGCGCGGGAGCGGCCGGCGCGAGGGCTCGCCGAGGCCCCTCTCGCCACGGTGCGCATGATCTTCTACGCGCTCGGGGCGGGGATGCTCGTCGCCTCGGTCCTTCTCCGCTGTCTGCTGGATCAGAGGTCGTACACCTATGCCGACGAGGCCCTTCGGGGGTCTCTCCTCTCCTTGATCGTGGGGCTCGCCATGGCGGAGAGCGTGGCGATTCTCGGCGTGGTCCTGGCCTTTCTCGGAGGCGGATGGAAGGACGCAGTTCCCTTCCTCGTGGCGGGATTCGCGGGAGTCCTGCTGCAACGGCCCGATCCGGACAGGCTCGCCGAGCGGATCCGGACGCTCCGGGTGAGGTGAAAGCGCGAGCGCCATGCCGTCGCCTCTCGATCCGATCCGCAACCTTCAACCATTCACCGCTCGATGAGGGCTGAACGCATGAGACGGGCATCCATCCTTCTTGCCCTGGCCGTGACCTGTCCCGTATCGCTGGCCGCGGGCCAACCTCCGCCCGAGACCCGGCCCGGGAAGTCGCCGCCGGCCGTGACCGACCTGCAGGCAGCCGACACGCGGTTCGACGGAGGAAGCAGCATCACCCTGCGCTGGCGGGGAGGTGAAGGCGCGGTCCGCTTCCGCATCGAGCGAGCCGGGCCGGAGGGAGGCTTCGACAGCCTCGATGTCGCGGGCGCGGGGAGCAGCGTCTACGAGGATGGCGAGGCGACCGACGGCGTCGACTATCGCTATCGTGTCATCTCCATCGGGGGGATGGGGGGCGAGACGGCGTCGGCCGAGACCGGGCCTGTGCGCAGCAGTCCCCAGTGGTTCAACGGCCACTACACGAGTGTCGCGATCGCTCTGCTCGTCTTCGGGGGGCTGATCCTCTGGTTCATCCGCAAGGCCCGGAAGGGCATCCATCTGTTCGTTCGCAAGATCGCGGGGCTCGAGGCGGTGGACGAGGCGATCGGGCGGGCGACCGAGATGGGCAGGCCCCTCCTCTACATCCCGGGGACCGGATACATCGAGTACATCAGCACGGTCGCTTCGCTGAACCTCCTGGGCGAGGTGGGCAAGAAGATCGCGGAGTACGGTACGCAGATCCGCGTTCCCGTCCGCGATCCGATCGTCTTCACCGTCGCCCGCGAGGTCGTCCGGGGTTCGTATGCCGCCGCCGGGCGACCCGACGCCTACGATCCCGAGAGCGTCCACTTCCTCGTCGAGAACGCGCTCGCCTATGCCGGCGCCGTGAGCGGGATCATCGTCCGCGAGAGGCCGGCCGCCAACTTCTTCATGGGCTTCTTCGGCGGCGAGTCGCTGATCCTCTCGGAGACGGGCGCGACAACGGGCGCGATCCAGATCGCGGGGACCGATCAAACGACGCAGCTGCCCTTCTTCATCGTGGCCTGCGACTACACCCTGATCGGGGAGGAGCTCTACGCGGCCTCCGCCTACATCGCGCGCGAGCCTCTCATGCTGGGGGCCTTGAAGGGGCAGGACTACACGAAGTTCATCCTCGTGGCGCTGCTCGTCGTCGGAACGCTGGTGTCCCTCATCACCGGCTTCGACTTCAGGCAGGTGCTCGAGACCTCGGGGCACTAGGAGGAGAAGATGCGCGACAAGCTCCCGCTCGGTCTGCTGATCCTGATGGGGATTCTGGGGGTGACCGCGAACTTCCTTCCCCATCCGATCGCGGAGGGACTGAACGACTACCTGCGCAACACGCTGCTCAGGATCGTCGGCTCCTTCGCCCTCATCCTGGGTCTCGGGAACCTGATGCTCCACCACTACAACCGGATCAAGCGCAAGGCGGCCCACTGGCGGCAGTCGTACACGACGATCGTCTCCTTTTTCGTGGTCGCGGCGATCGGCGTGCTGGGCGGAGCCAGGGGCGAGGGGCCGATGCCGACGAAGATCCTCGGATTCCCCTTCGACACGACGACGATCTACAACAAGCTTCTGATCCCCCTGGGCGCTACGCTCTTCGCGCTCCTGGCCTTCTACATGGCCTCGGCCGCCTATCGCTCGTTCCGGGCCAAGAGCACGATGGCGGTCCTCCTGCTCGGATCGGCCTTCATCGTGATGCTCGGGCAGGTCCCCATCGGGGAGCTGATCAGCCCCTACCTGCCCAAACTGAGCAGCTGGATGATGGCGGTGCCGAACACGGCCTCGAAACGCGGGATCGACATCGGCGTCACGCTGGGCGCGACGGCGACCCTCCTCAAGATCCTGACCGGCGTTGAGCGCAGCTGGATGGGGGCGTCGAAATGAACCTGGAACGCCTGATGCGGATCGACCGCAGGATCATCTTCCTCTTCACGGCGGCGGTGATCATCCTCCCGCTCCTGTTCCCGTTTCAGATGCCGATGGGGGTGCAGAAGCCGACGCAGAGATTCTTCGACACGGTGCAGGCGATCGACCCCGAGAGGCAATGCATCCTGATCGCGACCGACTATCTGCCGCAGACGGAGGCCGAGAACCATCCGATGACGATCGCGCTGCTGCGCCACGGGCTGGCGGCCAAGATCCCCGTTCTGATGGCGGCGATGTACATCGAGGGGGCCGGCCTGACCCTCGATGCCATGAATCGCGTGACCGATGAGTTCAACGCGCGCGCCAAGACGTCCGCCGACAGCGTCGTCTACGGCCGCGACATCGTCTTCCTCGGATGGCAGCCGCCGCCGATCGTGCCGATCCTGGGGATGGGGCGCAGCATCGCGGCGGTCTATCCGACCGACTACTTCGGCAACAGGATCGACAGCCTGCGGGTCATGCGCAACGTCCGGAACTACGACGACATCGGAATCGTCTGCTCGATCTCCGCCGGGACGATGCCCCTCTCCTTCGTCCAGTACGCGCAGTCGAAGTACGGTGTGAAGGTCGGGGGGGGCGTCACGGCGGTGAGCGCGCCCGACTACTATCCCTACTTCGAGACCGGCCAGTTCTCGGGCCTGCTCGGCGGGATGAAGGGGGCGGCGGAGTACGAGCACCTCGTCGAGAAGACATTCCACCTCGGTGGCCGGATGAGGGCGACGGAGGGGATGGGGGCGCAATCGACGGCCCACATCCTGATCATCGTCTTCGTCGTGATCGGCAACGTGGCCTACTTCGCCGGGAGGAGGAAGCGCTCATGAACATCACCCCCGAGGTCATCTGGATCTGGATCGGGGCCTTCATGACCCTTTCCATCTTCTCGTTCCTCTACAGGGACAACCCGTTCTATCGATTCGCCGAGCACCTCTTCGTGGGCGCTTCCAACGGATGGACGGTCGGCTTCTACTGGCATCTCGTGCTGAAGCCGATTCTCTTCAGGCCGCTGGGCGAGGCGTTCCGCACGGCCTTCACGAACGGCCTCTCATGGAGCCACTTCAACCCCGCCGCGCCGGCGAACTTCATGCTGATCGTCCCCTTCGCGATCGGGATGCTCTACTTCATGCGCTTCGTGCCGCGGGCGAGCTGGCTGGTCCGCTTCCCGATAGGGATCTTCATGGGCTACTACACCGGCCTCGCGATTCCGGTCGCCTTCACGGGGGCCCTCTTCCCGCAGCTGAAGGGAACGATCGTGACGCGCGGGAGCTTCGCGGATCCGATCGCCGGGCTCTGGGCGGTGCTCGTCCTGATCGGAGTCCTGGGGACCCTGATCTACTTCTTCTTCTCCAAGGAGCAGAAGGGGATCTTCAAGATCGGGGCGAAGACGGGGATCGTCTACATCATGCTCGGCTTCGGCGCGTCCTTCGGTTTCACCGTCATGGCGCGCGTGTCGCTGGCGCTCGGCCGCTTCGTCTTCTTGCTGAGGGACTGGCTGGGAGTGATCTCGTAGGGGCGGGCCGCGGTTCGCCGAGAAGCCCCGGCCCCGCGGGCCGGGGTTTTCTCATACGGGCGGGGACGGTACGATTCCCCTGCATGATGAGATGGGTGAGCGAGGCGATCGCGCCGATCGAAGGGACGTTCGAGGCGGCGACGATGGCGCGCGGCGAGCCGGGCTTGCCCCGCGGCTTCGTCTGGCGCGGGCGGCCGGTGCGTATCGCTGCGGTGGAGCGCGTCTGGAGGAAGCTCGGGCCCGAGAGCACGGGAAAGGAGCTCTACCTGAGGCGCCACTACTTTCGCCTGGCGATGGAGGACGGCACGCGCTGGACGGTCTATTGCCTCCGCCAGCCGGGGGGTGGGGCACGACCGGGCGCGAGGTGGTTTCTCTATGCGATCGAAGAGAAGGCGGATGAGTCCCGCCCGTGACGCTCGCTCCACCAACGCCAGCGGAGGCGGGGGAGCGACGATGATGCCGGCATGAGCGAGCGCGGAGTTTGGCGCGTCGCGATCGTGGGAGCGGGGGCCGCGGGCCTGACCGCGGCGATCGCCGCCGCGGAACGGATCCGGCGCGAGGGGACCAGGCGGCGCACGACGCCCGAGGTCGCCGTCCTGGACGGCGCCGCGCGTCTGGGCGCCAAGATCCTCGTGTCAGGGGGCGGCCGGTGCAATGTCACCAACGTGACGGTTGTGCCCGAGGACTTCAATGGATCGAGGCAGCAGATCCGGAAAGTCCTGGCGGCCTTCAGCGCGAGAGACGCCGCCCTCTGGTTTCGCTCCATGGGAGTGGATCTGCGCGAGGAGGCGGGAGGCAAGCTCTTTCCCGCCACGGGCCGCGCGAGGGACGTCCTGGGCGCTCTGCTCGGCCGCTGTCGCGCGCTGGGGATCGAGGTGCGCACCCGCTGTCGCGTGCATGCGATCAACCGCGTCGCCGCGGCGCAGGAAGGGGAGGGCGGCGCGACCGATCCCCCCTCTCTCCGCGTGGTCCACGAAGCGGGAGAGACGCTCGCCGCTCGCGTCGTTCTCGCGACCGGGGGATCTTCGTTGCCCCGTTCCGGCAGCGACGGAGAAGGGTTCCGGATCGCGGCCGCGCTGGGGCACTCGGTGATCGGGCCGGCCCCCGCGCTGGTCCCCCTCGTCCTCGCGGAAGGCATGCTCCACGGGAGCCTCTCCGGCGTCTCGCTTCCGGCGGAGATGCTCACGCGAAGGGACCGACGGATCATCGATCGGCGGACGGGCGATCTCCTCTGGACTCACTTCGGCGTGAGCGGCCCGGTCGTGCTCGATGCGAGCCGGCACTGGACGACCGCGCGGGCCGCGGGCGCAAGGGTCGAGATCACTGTCTCGTTTCTGCCGGGCGAGGACTTCGAGTCTGTCCAGAGGATGCTCCTCAGGGAGTCATCCGAGGGAGGGGCGCGCTCCTGCCGTCGGGCGCTGGCCGGAAGGATCCCCGAGCGCCTGGCGGAGGCGCTGATGCTTCGCGCGGGGATCGACCGCTCGCGCCGAATCGGAGATCTGCGCAGGGACGAGAGGCGAAACCTGGCGCGGGCGCTTGTCGAGCTTCCTCTCCCGATTGAGCGGGACAGGGGATGGAGCCATGCCGAGACGACGGCGGGCGGGGTCCCGCTCTCCGAGATCGATCCCCGAACGATGGGTTCCCGAAAGGTCCCCGGACTGCACCTCGCGGGAGAGATCCTCGACTGCGACGGTCGCGTGGGCGGATTCAACTTCCAGTGGGCCTGGTCGACGGGCTGGATCGCGGGGCGGGGCGCGGCGGGCGCGACGGGGCGAGGGGCCAGGGGGAAGGGAGGAAGGGGAGCGGGCGGCCCGGGGCATGATTGAATAGCGAACGCGCGTTTGGTATTCTCGCGTCATGCCCCTCCGCAATGACGCCCGCCGCGGCCCCGGACCGACCCCGGTCCCGCTGATCGTCCGAAGCGCCTACTCGCTGGGGCGCGGGACGGCCCTCCCGGGCGATCTCGTGAGCCAGGCGGTCGCCCTCGGGTATGACACCCTCGCTCTGACCGATCGGGACAACCTCTACGCCGCCCTGCCGTTTCTCCGGGCGTGTTCCGCGGCCGGGCTGCGGCCGATCCTTGGAGCCGAGGTGACCGGAGGCGGCGGGAGACCGCACGACTCGCGCGAGCCGCCGCGCGGGATGGAGAGGGGCGCCTGCAGCGCGCCGATCTCCGCCGTCCTGCTCGCGCGCAACGCCTCCGGCTACCGTTCCCTCTGCCGCATCCTGACGGCCCGGCACCTGGCGGCCGACTTCGACCTGGCCGAGCGCGTGGCCGCCGAGCGCGAGGGGCTCACCGTCCTGGTCCGCCATCCGGCGCTCCTCGAGAGGCTCCATCCCAGTCTGCCCGCGGGGGCTCTCTACGGCGCCATCGTCCGGCCTGGATCCCGGATGGAGGAGGATCTGATGCGGCGCGCTGCGGCCCGGGTCGGACGCCCCCTCGCGGGGACGATCGATGTCTACTTCCGCTCGGCGGAGGAACATGAGACGCACCGACTCCTCACGGCGGTTCGTGAGCTCGAGTTGGTCGGTCGCCTCGCCGGCGACAGATGCGCCGGCCCCGAGCGCCACCTCATCTCGCCGCCGTCCTTCTCATCCCTCTTCGCCGACGAGGTCGTGCTGCTCGCCGCAGCGCGCGAGATCGCCCTCTCCTGCGTCTTCGGGCCCGGAGATCTGCCGCCGCCGGGCAGCCTCTTCCCCAAGCTCCCGCTCGGGCCCGACGAGGCCGTCTTCGATCGCCTGCACCGGATGGCGAGCGAGGGGCTGCGCCGCCGCTACCGGAAGGTCACGCGCGCCGTCTCGGGGCGCCTCGCCTGGGAACTCGAGCAGATCGACACGATGGGGTTCAGCGACTACTTCGTCGTCGTGGGAGAGATCTGCGCCTCGGCCCGTGCGCGCGGAATCCCGACAGTGGGCCGCGGGAGCGGGGCCAGCTCGCTCGTCGCGTATCTGCTCGGGATCACGAATGTCGACCCGCTCCGCTACGGGCTCACCTTCGAGCGTTTTCTCCACCGTCTCCGCCGCGACCTGCCCGATCTCGACATCGACCTCTGCTGGCGGCGCAGGGACGAGGTGATCGCGCACGTCTACCAGACCTACGGCGCGGACCGGGTCGCCATGATCTCGACGCACAATCACTATCAGCCGCGCGGGGCCTTCCGCGAGGCCGCGCGCGCCTTCGGGCTCGCCTCGGAAGAGATCGAGCGACTCTCCCGCGCCATCCCGGGCCACGCGCGCGGCCCGCTGGAACAGGCGATCGCCTCGACCGCCCTGGGGCGCCGGATCGATCTGATGGAGCCGCCCCTCCCGGATCTGATCGCCGCCTCGGAGAAGCTCCTCGGCCTGCCTCACACACTCGGGATTCACTGCGGGGGGATCGTGATCGGTCCGGGGCGGCTCGACGACTGGGTGCCGCTCGAGCGGGCGACGAAGGGGATCGTCGTCACGCAGTACGAGATGCACGGGGTCGAAGGCGTGGGCCTGGTCAAGATCGACCTCCTGGGCAACCGCGCTCTCTCGACCATCGCGGGGACGCTCGAGACGATCGCGGCGGCGGGGGAGAGGCCGCCCGCCCTCGACCTCCTCCCCGATCCAGACGGCCCGACCGGGGAGATCCTGTCGCAGGGCGACGCGATCGGCCTCTTCCAGATCGAATCGCCCGGAATGCGCAATCTCCTGAAGATGCTCGGGACGAGGGACCTGGAGGGGACGATCGCGGCCCTCTCGCTGATCCGGCCGGGCCCCGCGGGGTCGGGCATGAAGGAGAGGTTCATCCGCCGTTTCCGGGGTCTCGAGCAGACAAGCTACCTCCACCCGAGCCTCGTCCCGCTCCTGGAGCGGACCTACGGCGTCCTTCTCTACGAGGAGGACGTGATCTGCGTCGCCAGCGCGATCGGCGGCTTCGATCGCGCCATGGGCGATCTCATGCGGCGCGCGATCGGAGGCGCGATGGCGGTGGCGGTCGATCCTTCGCTAGGCGAGCGGCCATCGCCTCGGGGGGAGCGCCGCGATGAGGACCCGTGGGCGGGAAGGACGATGCGCGAGATCGAGAATCGGTTCGTCGCGAGCGCCGTCGGCAACGGCATCGAGCCGGACGTCGCGGTCAGGGTCTGGGGCGAACTGGCCCGCTTCGGCTCGTACGCATTCTGCAAGGCGCACGCGTCGGGTTATGGCGCCCTCGCCTATCAGACCGCCTACCTGAAGGCGCACCATCCCGGCCCCTTCTACGCCGCCCTGCTCAACAACCATCAAGGGATCTACCCGCTGCGCGTCTATGTCGAGGACGCGCGGCGTCACGGGATTCGCCCGGCGCCTCCATGCGTGCACCGCTCCGCCATCGAGTGGACCTGGGACGGCGCCGAACTCCGCTGCGCGCTCGGGCTGATCCGCGGGATCTCGAGGCGCCTCCTCGGGCGGATCATCGAGGAACGGTCCCGGCGGCGCTTCGAGAGCCTCGATGACTTCCTCGCGCGAGCGGGGCCGGCGATTCCCGAAGCCGAATCGCTGATCCTCTGCGGGGCGCTCGACGACGTGGGCGCCGGGCCCCGGCCGGCGAAGCTCTGGCGCGTGCGCTGCCTGGCGCGCGACGGAGCGAGGCGTCCCGCGACCGACACGCTGAGGCTGGAGGGAACCGGCGCGAGCGGCCCGTCACCCTGGCGCGAGTTCGATCTTGCCGAGAGGGTCGAGAGCGAGCTCGCCGTGCTTGGAATCGCGATCAGCGATCATCCTGTGCGGATCCTCCGCGGCCGGGCGGAGCGCGAGGGCAAACTGCCGATGGCGACGCCCGCGGCGCAGATCGGCGGGGGGCAGCGCGCGCGCCTGATCGGCCTGCCGGCGGCGGCGCGCAGGGTGGCGACGAAGCGCGGCGATTGGATGCTCTTTCTCACGATCGAGGACGAGAGCGGGCTCGCCGAGTGCACGCTCTTCCGATC
>Ga0194110_10002888_pt1 | contig 21588 bp, 17 predicted proteins | sample TA2Kig1200mmetaG_FD_146192 | JGI IMG/M metagenome (GOLD analysis project Ga0194110, IMG submission 146192) | Freshwater microbial communities from Lake Tanganyika, Tanzania - TA2015032 Kigoma Deep Cast 1200m | ecosystem: Environmental > Aquatic > Freshwater > Lake | place: Tanzania: Lake...
CGGCGCTCGCGGTCAACGCCGTCGCCGCGACGCTCGGGCCCGTCGACGTGCTGGTGAACAATGCGGGCATCGCGGAGTCCGCGCCTCTCGCGCGCACCGATCCCGAGCTCTGGGAGCGCCACTTCCGGACCAACGTGACGGGCCCGTACCTGCTCGCCCGCGCGGCCGTGCCCGGCATGGTGCAGCGCGGCTGGGGCCGCGTGATCAACATCGCGTCCACGGCGGGGCTCGTCGGGGCGCCGTACCTGGCCGCGTACACGGCGTCGAAGCACGCGCTGGTCGGGTTCACGCGCGCGCTCGCCGCTGAAGTCGCGGGCAAGGGCGTCACTGTCAACGCCCTGTGCCCGGGCTTCACCGCGACCGAGCTGGTGTGGAGCTCGGCCCGGAACATCGTCGCGAAGACCGGCAAGACCTACGACGAGGCGGTCGCCGCGCTGGCGCGCATGAACGCGGGCGGGCGCCTCGTCGAGCCCGAGGAAGTCGCCGCGGTCGCGGTGAAGCTCCTGACGGACGACCGTAGCGGCGATGCCATCGTGATCGACGGGACGACGGAGGAGAGACCATGAGCCGCATCCAGCCGATCGACCCACCGAGCCTCATGAAGCCCGCCGGCTTCTCGCACGGCTACGAGATCACGAGCGGTCGCCTGCGCTTCGTCGCGGGACAGGTCGCGAAGGACGCCGACGGCAAGGTCGTCGGCGCCGGAGACGTCGTCGCGCAGTTCAAGAAGACGTGCGAGAACATCCGCGAGGTCGTCTCGGCCGCCGGCACTACCCGGCCATGACGCTGGTCGGCGCGCGCGATCTCTTCGACGCGGAGGACGGCTGTCAGATCGAGATCGAGGCCGTCGCGGTGCTCGCATAGACCGCGTCAAGCATCGCCTTCTCGAGGCCCGCTGGCCGGCGCGCGAAGAGGCGGAGCACGCGCGCTGGTTCTCGCCGCTGCGCCTCGGGCGCGTGACGGTCGCCGAGCAGCGCACGTGGGTGCCCGCGATGGTGCCGTGGCGCGCGACCGAGGACGGCTTCGTCACGCCCGAGGTGCTCGACTGGTACGCGCGGTTCGCCGAGGGACGCCCCGGTGTGCTCGTCGTCGAGGCGACCGGCATCCGCGACATTCCCAGCGGTCCGCTGCTCCGCATCGGCGACGACCGCTTCATCCCCGGCCTGCGCCGCCTCGTCGAGCTGGTGCGCGACCGCAGCGAAGGCCACACACGCCTCTTCATCCAGGCGATCGACTTCGTCGCCGTGCGCCGGCGGCCGGCGCCGGCGGCGTTCTTCGGGCGCTATCTCGCGATCGACGACGCGCTCCGCGCTCGAGTGGCGGAGGCGCTTGGCGAGGCGCGCTGGCGCTCGGCGCCGGAGCCTGACGTGCGCGCGGCGCTCGCCGGCGCGCCGCGCCCGGTGATCGAGCGCGTGCTCACGCCGCGCGACCTCGAAGCGCTCGACTACGGCTATCGCGAGCGGATCTGGGACATGCACCTGCCCCACATCCGCGCGCTGCCCGACGTTCTGCCCGGCCTCTTCGCCCAAGCAGGGCGCCGCGCGCGCGAGGCGGGCTTCGACGGCATCGAGCTCCACTACGCGCACGCGTACACGATGGCGTCGTTCCTCTCACGCCTGAACACGCGCGACGACGGCTACGGCGGCACGCGCGAGGGCCGCGTGCGCCTGCCGCTCGAGGTGGTTCGCGCCGTGCGCGCGTGCGTGGGTGACGACTACACGGTCGGCATCCGCTATCTCGGCGAGGAGGTCGTCGAGGGCGGCAGCGACGTCGACGATGCCGCGTGGTTCGGCGTGCGGTTCGCGGCGGCGGGCGTCGACTATCTCTCGGTGTCGAAGGGCGGCCGCTTCGAGGACGCGAAGCAGCCGAAGGTGGGCGAGGCCGTCTATCCCTACACGGGCCGCTCGGGCCACGAGTGCATGCCGACCGTCATCTCCGACGAGCGCGGTCCGTTCGGCCGCAACGTGCCCCTCGCGGCGGCGATCCGCCGCGCGGTGCGCGCCGCCGGCCACGAGACGCCGGTGGTGACGAGCGGCGGCATCGCGACGTTCGACCAGGCCGAGGCGATCCTCGCGCGCGGCGACGCGGACGCGGTCGCGGCCGCGCGCCAGACGCTCGCGGACCCCGACTGGTTCAGGAAGATCCGGCTCGGGCTCGGCGAGCAGGTGCGGCGCTGCGAGTTCACCAACTACTGCGAGGGACTCGACCAGCACCACAAGCAGGTGACGTGCAAGCTCTGGGACCGCGAGTGGACGCCGGACGACTCGACGGTGCGGCTGGCGAGCGACGGTCGCCGCCGTCTCACGGCGCCGCCGTGGACTCCTCCGTACCCTCGTCCTCGACCGCGATCACGCGCGGCCACCGCTCCTCGAAGATCACGTAGAGCGTCGGGATCAGGACCAGCGTGAAGAACGTGGACACCAGCAGTCCGCCGATGACCGCGATGGCGAGCGGCTGGTTCGCCTCGGTGCCCACGCCCCACGCGAGCGCCATCGGCAGGAGTCCGACCACCGTCGCGAGCACGGTCATGAGGATCGGACGCAGGCGTACGCGGCCCGCGCGTGGCACGGCCTCGTGCAGCGGCAACCCGTGGCGGCGCAGCTCGTTGATGTACTCCACGAGCAAGACACCGTTCGACACCACGATGCCGACCATCATGATGATCCCCATGAACGACGTGGTCGACAGGGTCGTGTTCGTCAGGTAGAGCGCCCAGAACACCCCGATCAGCCCCATCGGCACCGAGAACATGATCGTGAACGGATCCTTCAGCGACCGGAACTGCGACGCCAGCACCATGTAGACGAGGACGATCGCGAGCACCGACGTGAAGTGGAGGCTGCCGAAGGCCTCGCGCTGCTGCTCGGTCTGTCCGCCGAGCCGCAGGCTGAAGCCCGCGGGCATCGGGATCTGGCGGAACTTCGCCTCGAGCTCGTCGGAGATCGACCCGAGGTCGCGCCCGACCGCGTTCGCCCCGACGCGCACCAGCCGCTGCTGATACTTCCGCTCGATCTCCACCGGGCCGGACGACGGCTTGATCTCGGCCAGCGTCGACAGCGCCACCGGCCGCCCGTCGTCCGTGGTCACGAAGATCTTGCCGAGGTCGTCCTGCGTCTGGCGGTACGGCTCGTCGAGCTGGACCACCACGTTGTACTGGTTGCCCGAGCGCGGGTCCGTGAAGACCGACGGGCTGATGCTCGCGTTGGAGTTGAGCGAGAAGAGGACCGTCTGCGCGATGCTCCGCTGGGACAGGCCGGCGGAGGCCGCCTTCGTGCGGTCGACGTTCACCTCGAACTGCGGGTAGTTCGCGTCGCGGCTGACGGTGACGTCGGTGACCCCCTCCGTGGTCTCCATCACCCGGGCGACTTCGCGCGCGACGGCGCCGGACGCGGCGAGGTCGTAGCCGAGAACCTCGACTTCCAGCGCGGTGTCCGCGCCGAAGTTGATCGTGCGCGCGACGAGCCCGCCGTGCACGAAGCGGTACGTCGCGCCCGCGAACCGGCCGGCGAAGCGCGGCCGCAGCGCGGCGATGATCTCCCGGTCGCTGCGCTCGCGCTTGTCCGCGGGCGAGAGATACGCCTGGACCGTCGCGCCGTGCGGCCCCGTGTTGGTCGTGAACACCGCCGACTGGCCGGGCGGGATGCCGACGTTCGAAACGATCGAGACGAGCTCGTTCAGGCGGAGCTCCGCCCGGATGATCGTCTCCATCGCCTTGACGACCTTTTCCGTCTCCTCCACGCGGGTGCCGACCGGGGCTTTGACGTCGACGCGGAACTGCGCCTCGTCGGAGGCCGGAAAGAACTCGCTGCCGATGAGCGGCCGCATCCCGAAGTAGGGCGCGGCCACGAGGAACATGCTCGCGGCGAACGCGAGGGCGATGCCACCCACGACCGCCGCGCGATGCCCGAGCGCCCATTCGACCAGCCGCTGGTACACGTCCTCCATCCACGTGAAGAATCGCGTGGAGAAACCGTAGAGCCGGTCGCGCACCGACCGCGAGCCCGGATCGATCGGGCGCTCGGGCGAGAGGAGCTTCAGCGCCAGCAGCGGCGTCACCGTCCGCGAGACGAGGAACGACGCGAAGAGCGAGACCGAGATCGTGAACGTCAGCGGGACAAACAGGAGCTTGATCTGCCCTTCGAGGAAGATCGTCGGCAGGAAGACGATGATCGTCGTAATCGTCGCGGAAAAGATCGGCATCGCGACTTCCCTGGCGGCGTCCAGCACAGCCTTGCGCCGTTCGGTGCCCGGGATGTTCAGGTGCCGGTTGATGTTCTCCAGCTCCACGATCGAGTCGTCGACGAGCCGCCCGACGGCCAGCGCGAGCCCGCCCAGCGTGAAGACGTTGAGCGACTGGCCGACGAAGTACATGCAGATGAACGACAGCAGGATCGACAGCGGGATCGCGATCGAGATGATCAGCGTGGACGTCAGCGAGCGCAGGAAGATCAGGATGACGAAGAACGCGAGGATCGATCCCTGCAGAGCTTCGTGCCACAGGCTCTCGATGGCCTGGCGGATGTAGATCGACTGGTCGAACGTGATGCCGAGCTTCACGCCCGGCGGAATCCCCATCATCCTCGGCAGCAGCGCCTTCACCTGGTCGACGACTCCGATGGTGTTGGCGCCCGGCTGCTTGTTGACGCTCAGGAACACCCCGCGCTCGTTGTCGACGCGCACGATCGACGTCTGTGTCTCGTGCGAGTCGTCCACCCGGCCGAGGTCGCGGATGCGGATGGGGACGGCGTTCGGCCCCACCGTCCGCACGATGATCCCTTCCATCGGCGGAATGACCAGGAACTGGTTGTTCGTGTAGAGGTTGTAGTCGAGGCGCCCCGCCTTGATGTCGCCGGCCGGCATCAAGAAGTTCGCGGTGTTGACCGCGCGCACGACCTCGCCGATCCCCACCCGCTTGGCGTAGAGCAGCTCGCGGTCGAGATTGACGGTGATCTGCCGGACCTTGCCGCCGTCGATGGACGCCGACGCCACGCCCGCGAGCCGCTCGAGCTGCGGCTCGATGACGTTGTAGGCGAGGTCGTAGAGCTGCCGCTCGTCGAGCCCCCCGCCCGCCACCGTCACGAGCACGGCGGGAATGTTCGAGAGGTCGTAGCGGACGATGAACGGCTGCTTGATGCCCGTGGGCAGGCTCGACATGATCTGCTGGATCCGCTGGATGACCTCGGTCTGGCCGTTGTTGACGTCGGCGCCCCAGTTCATCCACACGCGCACCGTCGAGAGGCCCTGGCGCGACTTCGACTCCACGAACTTCACGTCGCTGACCGCGCTGACCGCCTTCTCGATGGGATACGTGACGGTCTTCTCGATGTCGACGACGCCCGCGCCCGTGTAGATCGTCCCGATGTTGATGATCGGGAGGTTGATGTTCGGGAAGAGGTCGACGGGCAGCCGGCCGAGCGCGACGAAGCCGAGGATCGCCACGCCGAGCGACGCCATGAGGATGGCGATCGCGTTGCGCAGCGCGAGGAACGTCATCCACATGGACTACGGCTCAGCGAGTCGCCGTGGCCACCGCTCTTCGAAGATCACGTACAGCGTGGGGATGAGGACGAGCGTGAAGAACGTCGACACCAGCAGGCCGCCGATGACCGCGATCGCGAGCGGCTGGTTGGCCTCGGTCCCGACGCCGATCGCGAGCGCCATCGGCAGGAGACCGAAGACCGTCGTGAGCACCGTCATGAGGATCGGGCGCAGGCGCACGCGCCCCGCGCGCGGCACCGCCTCGTGGAGCGGCAGCCCGTGGCGGCGCAGCTCGTTGATGTATTCCACGAGCAGCACGCCGTTCGACACCACGATGCCGACCATCATGATGACGCCCATGAAGGACGTCGTGGAGAGCGTCGTGTTCGTCAGGTAGAGCGCCCAGAACACCCCGATCAGCCCCATCGGCACCGAGAACATGATCGTGAACGGATCCTTCAGCGACTTGAACTGCGAGGCGAGCACCATGTAGACGAGGATCACCGCGAGCAGCGACATGAAGTAGAGGCTGCCGAAGGCCTCGCGCTGCTGCTCGGTCTGCCCGCCCAGGCGGATCACGAAGCCCGCGGGCTTGGGGAGCTGCGCGAACTTGCGGTCGAGCTCCTCGGAGATCGAGCCGAGGTCGCGGCCGACGGCGTTCGCGTTCACCCGCACGAGCCGCTGCTGGTACTTGCGCTCGATCTCCACCGGCCCCGCCGACTGCTTGATCTCGGCGATGGTCGAGAGCAGCACCGGGCGGTCGTTCGCCGTCACGAAGATCCGGGCGAGGTCGTCGGCCGTCCGGCGGTACGGCTCGTCGAGCTGGACGACGAGGTTGTACTGGTTGCCGGTGCGCGGATCGGTGAAGACGGACGGGTTCACGCTCGAGTTGGAGTTCAGCGAGAACAACGCCGCCTGGGCGACCTCGCGCTGCGAGAGCCCGGCCGACGCGGCCTTCTCGCGATCCACCGTGACCTCGAACTGCGGATAGTTCGCGTCGCGGCTCACGTTGACGTCGGCGACGCCGTTGGTCTCGCGCATGATCCGCGCGACCTCGCGCGAGAGCGCTTCCGCGGTCGGAAGGTCGTAGCCGAGGATCTCGGCGGCGATCGCCGTCTCGGAGCCGAAGTTGATCACGCGCGAGACGACGCCGCCCGCGATGAACTGGTAGCGCGTCCCGGGGAACTGCCCCGCGAACTTCGGCCGGATGGCGGCGATGATCTCCTTGTCGGTCCGCTTCCGGTTCTCGGGCGTGGCGAGGTAGACCTGCACGGTCGCGCTGTGCGGCCCGGTGTTCTGCGTGAACACCGCTGAGCGCCCCTGGGGGATGCCGACGTTGGCGACGATCGACTTGATCTCCCCGGGCCGCATGTTCGCCCGGATGATCGCTTCCATCCCCCGGACGAGCCGCTCGGTCTCCTCGACGCGCGTGCCGATCGGCGCGCGGAGGTTCACGCGGAACTGGGACTCGTCCGACGTCGGGAAGAACTCGCTCCCGATGAGCGGCGCGAGTCCGAAGCGCGGGGCCAGGACGAGGAACATGCTGCCGGCGAACGCGATGGCGACGGAGGTGAGCACGAGCCGCCGATGCCCGAGCGCCCAGATGATCGTCCCCTGGTAGAGGTCCTCCATCCGGTCGAAGAACCGCTGGGAGAACCCGAAGACGCGACCCTTGATCCCGCGGGCGGCCGGGTCGGCCGCCGTCTCCGGCTGGAGGAGCTTCAGCGCGAGCAGCGGCGTGACCGTCCGCGAGACCAGGAACGACGCGAACAGCGACACCGAGATCGTGAACGTCAGCGGGATGAAGAGGAGCTTCGTCTGCCCCTCGAGGAAGATCGTGGGCAGGAAGACGATGATCGTGGTGACGGTCGCGGAGAAGATCGGCATCGCGACCTCTCTCGCGGCCTCGAGCACGGCGGTGCGGCGCGGCGTCCCCGGGATGTTGAGGTGCCGGTTGATGTTCTCGAGCTCGACGATCGAGTCGTCGACGAGCCGGCCGACGGCCAGCGCGAGGCCGCCCAGCGTGAAGACGTTCAGCGACTGCCCGAGGAAGTACATGCAGATGAACGACAGCAGGATCGACAGGGGGATGGCGATCGAGATGATGACGGTCGACGTCAGCGATCGGAGGAAGATGAGGATGATGAAGAACGCCAGGACCGAGCCCATCATCGCTTCGTGCCAGAGGCTCTGGATGGCCTGGCGGATGTAGATCGACTGGTCGAAGGTGATGCCGACCTTCACGCCGGGCGGCACGTTGATGAGCTTCGGCATCAGCGCTTTCACCGCGTCCACCACGCCGACCGTGTTGGCGCCCGGCTGCTTGTTCACGCGCATGAACACCGAGCGCTCGCCGTCCACGCGCACGATGGCCGTCTGGGTCTCGTGCGAGTCGATCACGTAGCCCAGGTCCTTCACGTGGATCGGCACCGCGTTGGCGCCGGCGCGGCGGACGACGATGTCCTCCATCGGCCGCACGAGCTGGAACTGGTTGTTCGTGTAGACGTTGTAGTCGAGCTTGCCCACCTTCATGTCGCCGGCGGGCATCAGGAAGTTCGAGTCGTTCACCGCCCGCACGACGTCGAGGACCGAGAGGCCCTTCGCGAAGAGCTGGTCGCGGTTCAGGTTGACGGTGATCTGCCGCACCTTGCCGCCGTCGACGGACGCGGAGGCGACGCCGCCCAGCCGCTCGAGCTGCGGCTCGATCGTGTTGTACGCGAGGTCGTAGAGCTGGCGCTCGTCGAGCCCGCCACCGGACACGGTGACGAGGCACACGGGGATGTTCGAGAGGTCGAAGCGCAGGACGAACGGCTGCTTGATGCCCGTGGGCAGCGTCGAGAGGATCTGCTGGATCCGCTGGATGACTTCGGTCTGGCCGTTGTTGACGTCGGCGCCCCAGTTCATCCACATCCGGACGGTGCTGAGGCCCTGCCGCGACCGCGACTCGACGAACTTCACGTCGCTCACGGCGCTGACGGCCTTCTCGATGGGATAGGTGACCGTCTTCTCGATGTCGAGGACGCCGGCGCCCGTGTAGACCGTGCCGATGTTGATGATCGGCAGGTTGATGTTCGGGAAGAGGTCGATGGGGAGGCGCCCGAGCGAGACGAAGCCGAGGATCGCAATGGCAAGCGATGCCATGAGGATGGCGATGCCATTCCTCAGGGCGAGATAGGTCATCCACATGTTATTTCTTGGCGCCCTCCGCCTTGCCCTCGGGCCTGGCGCCCTTGCCGCCGCCTTTGCCTCCGCCGCCGTCGCCCTTGGCGCCGCCGGCGGCTTCCGCGCGCACCTTCTGCCCGTCGCGCACGAGCTCCTTGCCCTCGACGATCACCTGCTCGTTGCCCGTCAGTCCTTTCAGGACCTCGACGAGCGTGCCTTGCGTGACACCGACCGTGATCGGGCGCCGCCCGACCACGCCGTTGGTAACCGTGAACACGACGGCGTTGTCGCCCTCGTTGCGGATCGCCTCGTTCTCGATCAGGACGGCCTTCGGATGGTGGTCGATGACGAGCTCGACGCGCGCGTACATGCCGGGCTTGAGCGCCTGGTCGGGATTGGCGATCTCCATCTCCACCCCGAGCGTGCGCGTGCGCGGATCGAGCGTGTGCACGATGCGCGTGGCCTTCGCCTCGAAGACGCGGCCGGGATAGGCGTCGACGAAGACTGTCGCCGTCGAGCCGATCTTCACGCGGGAGATGTCGCGCTCCTGCACCTCCACCTGCACGCGCACGATCTTGAGGTCCTGCAGGACCAGGATGCCGATCGACGAGCTCGAGGTCCCCGCCGCCTGGGAGTTCACCGAGGCACCGGGATGGAGGTTGCGCTGCGAGATGTAGCCGGCGAACGGCGCCGTGATCTTCGTGTTGTCGAGGTTGGTCTGCGAGATCTTCATCGACGCGCGCGCGCCGTCGACGTTCGACTTCGCCAGCGCGACCTGGCTCCGCGCCGTCTCCACCTGGGTCTTCGCCACGTCGAGCTGGGCCTCGGCCCCGCGCAGGGCGGCCTGCGAGGACTCCGCGTTGGTGCGCGCGTTGTCGCGGTCCATGGCGGCGATGAGGCCGCGGCCGTGGAGGTCCTCGTAGCGGTCGGCGTTGCGCGTGTCGTTGCGCGCGACCGCCCGCGCCCTCACGAGGTTCGCCTCCTGGTTGATGACCGCGGCGTGCGCGGACGCGAGGTTCGATTCGGTGACCTTCAGGTTGGACTCGGCCTGCGAGACGGTCGCGCGCGCCCCCTCGACCGCGGCGCTGAGCTCGGGAGCGTCGATCTCCACGAGTATCTGGCCTTCCTTCACGAAATCACCGAGGTCGGCGCCGAGACGCTTGATGTAGCCGTTGACCTTCGCGAACACCGACACCTGCTGCAACGGCAGCACGTCCGCCGTGTACGCGAGCTTGACGTCGAGATCCTTCACGAGCGGCTTGACGACCCCGACGACGATCTCGAGCTGGCGGCGCGGGACGGCGGCGGCCTGCTGTTTCTTGATGCGATAACCGACGAGCACCGCGATGACGACCGCGAGGCCGACGAGGACGACGGGCACGCGGTGACGTCGGAGGAAGGACATCGGGCGGGGATCATAGCGCCCGAAACGTCATGACAGCAAGCAGGCATTGACAGGACAGGTGCCCCGGGCGCCGCCCCGCCGTTGCTATGATTCGGGCCGATGGCGCGTCGAGCCCGCCAGCGCCTCGGCCGATGGCTGCGAGTCCTGCTGGTGGTCGTCGTCGTGGGCTTGACCGGCTGGGTCACCTGGGAAGCGTGGCACTGGCCCGACGTCTCCGCGCTCGTTCGCCGCAATCCACCGGCCACGGCCTTCATCGATCGCCATCGCGCCGCCGAGCGCGCCAGGGGCCGCGACGGCCGCGTCGCCTGGACGTGGGCTCCGTACGCGGCGATCTCTCCGCACCTGAAGCGCGCCGTGCTCGTGGCCGAGGACATGGGCTTCTTTCAGCACCGGGGGTTCGAGCCCGGCGAGATCCGCAGCGCGGTCGAGAAGGCGATCGAGACGCAGGACTTCCCGCGCGGCGCCTCCACGATCACCCAGCAGCTCGCGAAGAATCTGTGGCTCTCCCCGTCGCGCGATCCCGTCCGCAAGGTCAAGGAAGCGATCCTGACCTGGCAGCTCGAACGCACGCTGTCGAAGCGACGGATCCTCGAGCTCTATCTCAACGTGGTGGAGCTCGGGCCGGGCGTCTACGGCGCCGAGGCGGCGAGCCGCCGCTACTTCGGCAAGCCCGCGAGCGACCTCTCCGAGGACGAAGCCGCGCAGCTCGCGGCCGCGCTGCCCAACCCGCGGGTGTGGCATCCGGGCGCGACGGGCCCGGGATACCGGCGCTACGCGGAGACCATCAAACGACGGATGGCGAAAGCCGAGTTTCTCGCTAAGCTCTGGTGATGGCGGACGATCTCTTCCTCGGCTACGACCGCGACGCGCTCGACCGCGAGTACGACAACCGCACGAAGGTCGTCGACTCGCCGATGTGGCTCACCCGCTTCGCGGAGGAGAGCAACGCCGCGCGCGCCGAGATCCCGTGCCGCCTCGACCTGCCGTACGGCGGGCACCCGGGCGAGCGGCTCGACGTGTTTCCCGCCGAGCGCGCCACGCCCGCGCCGATCCACGTGTTCATCCACGGCGGCTACTGGCACCGGCTCGACAAGAAGGACTTCAGCTACGTCGCGCGCGCGCTCGTGCCCGCGGGCGTCGCCACCGTGGTGATCAACTACGCGCTCATGCCGACGGTGACGATGGCCGAGCTGGTGCGTCAGTGCCGCGCGTCGATCGCGTGGGTGCACGCGCACGCGGCGTCGTTCGGCGGCGATCCCGGGCGCATCACGATCTCCGGCCACTCGGCGGGCGGCCACCTCGTCGCGATGCTGCTGGCGACCGACTGGCCCGCGTTCGCGGGGCTGCCGCCCGACGTCGTGAAGGCCGGCGTCGCGATCAGCGGGCTCTACGACCTCGAGCCGATCCGTCTCTGCTATCTCAACGACGTGCTCGCGCTCACGCCGGACGACGCGCGCGTCCACAGCCCGACGCTTCTCACGCCGAAGCACGCGTCGCCGCTGCTGCTCCCGCTCGGCGCGCTCGAAGGCCCGGAGTATCACCGCCAGTCGGAGGAGATGGCCGCCGCGTGGCGGCGCCACGGCGGCCGCGCGGACATCATGGATCTCGCCGGCCACGACCATTTCTCGATCGTGTGGGAGCTCGGCCTCCGCGATTCCGTGCTCGCGCGCGCGGTCCGCGCGCTCGTCTGATGTCGTGAACAGTCCCGGGCTAGACGCCGGTCTAGCCTAGCTTCCGCAAGACGCGTTTCATGACCGCCTGGCGGTTCGCGTCGAAGCAGTCACCACGTCGCCCGCGCGCGCGGTGCGGTCCTGCGCGGACGCGCCGGCGGCGAGGCCGGCACCCACGGCCGCCATGAGCGCACGGCGGACCATGAGCGCGGTGCCGGTCACCCGGCGGCCATCTCCAAAAGCATCTCGCGGTAGACGCGCGTGCCCTCGCGGACGTTCTCGAGCGAGATCCGCTCGTCGTTGCCGTGCACGCGCCCGCCTTCCTCGTCGCCGACCACGATCGGGCTGAAGCCGTACGCCTGCAGGCCCGCGCCGCGGAACGTCCAGTTGTCGGTGAAGCCGGTCAGGATGCGCGGCGCGACGACCACGCCCGGGATCCGGCGGCGCAACGCCGCGGAGAGCGACTTGTAGAGCTCGGTATCCGGCGGCGAGACGTTCGGCCGCTTGGGCGGCGTCATGGCCTCCACCTCGACGTGATCGTCGGCGACGGCCGTCCGGACCCACCGCACGATCTCGTCGGGGTCGTCGCCGGCGAGCACGCGGCAGTCGATCTCCGCCACGGCCTCCGGCGGGATGACGTTCCGCTTCTCGCTCCCCTTCAGCATGTTCACGGCGAACGTCGTGCGGACCATCGCGGCGTACCACCGGTCCGCGAGGAGTCGCGCCCGAAACGCGGGGTCGCGCAGCGAGCGGTCGATGTCGTCGAAGCCGCGCGCCTCGTGCGGCGGCAACACGGTCGCGAGCTGCGCGAAGAACTCGCGCACCTCGGGCAGCACGCGCGGCGCGCGCTCGGCCGCGAGCAGGCGCGCGAGCGCGTGCACGAGCCGATGCGGCGCCGTCGTCGGCCACGGCATCGAGCCGTGCCCCGGGCTCGAGCGCGCGGTGAGACGCAGCGGCAGCCCGGTCTTCTCCGAGACGTCGATCATCCCGAACGGCGCGCGCCACCCCGCCGGGTTGTGGATGCCGCCGAGCTCGCCGAGCGCGTACTCCGCGCCCGCGAGCCAGTCCGGGTGTTGTTCGGCGATGAACCGCGCGCCGTAGCGGCTCCCCGCTTCTTCATCGGCGGTGGCGAGCAGCACGAGGCCCCGCTTGAGCGGCACACGCGCGCGCGCGATCTCGAGCAGCGCCGTGAGCTGCATGACGCCGATCGACTTCATGTCGAGCGCGCCGCGCCCGTAGAGCCAGCCGTCGCGGATCTCGCCGCCGAACGGATCGACCGTCCAGTAGCGACGGTCGGCGTACACGACGTCGATGTGGTGGTGGAGGACGATCGCCCCGAGCGACCCGTCACCGGCCACGCGCGCACGGAGGTTGGCGCGGCCCGGCGCCGACTCGACGATCTCGCTCGCGATGCCGTCGCCGTCGAGCACCTCGGCCAGGAACCGCGCGCCCGCGACTTCGCCGCCCGGCGGGTTCGTCGTGTCGATCGTCAGATAGCGGCGCAGGAGGTCGACGGGATCGATCACCGCGGGCCTCGCGGCGTGAACGCCTTCACCGCCTCGTACTGACTCGGCCACGGCAGCTCGTAGCCCTGGTCCAGCGCGGCGTGGCGCGTCCAGTAGGGGTCATAGAGGTGCGCGCGCGCGAGCACGCAGAGGTCCGCGCGCCCCGCGGCGAGGACCGAGTTGACGTCCGCGTACGTCGAGATCGCGCCGACGGTCATCGTCGGGATGCCCACGTCGTGACGGATGCGGTCCGCGAACGGCGTCTGGTAGAGGCGGCCGTAGCGCGGCCGGTCGTGGGGTACCGTGTTGCCGCTCGACACGTCGACGATGTCGCAGCCGTGGGCGTGCAGCCGCGCGGCGACGTAGACCGCGTCCTCCGGTGTGGTACCGTCCGGCGCCCAGTCGTGCGCAGAGATCCGCACCGAGATCGGCTTCGCCGCCGGCCACGCGGCGCGCACGGCGTCGAAGACCTCGAGCGGAAACCTGAGCCGGTTGCCGATCGAGCCGCCGTACTCGTCCGGGCGGCGGTTGGTCAGCGGCGAGATGAAGCTCGCGAGCAGGTAGCCGTGGGCGAAGTGCAGCTCGATGATGTCGAAGCCGGCCACGTCCGCCATCGCCGTCGCGCGCATGAAGTCGTCGCGGACGCGGTCCATGTCGGCGCGGCTCATCGCGCGCGGGACCTGGCTGTGCCCGAAGTACGGGATCGGCGATGCCGAGATGAGCGGCCAGTTACCCGCGGGCAGCGGCTCGTCGATGCCCTCCCACATCCGTCGCGTCGACCCCTTGCGTCCCGCGTGCGCGAGCTGGATGCCGATCTTCGCGGGCGTGAAGCGATGCACGAAGTCCACGACGCGCGACCACGCCCGCACGTGCTCCGGCTTGTAGAGACCCGCGCAGCCCGGGCTGATCCGCCCCTCGCGGCTCACGTCGGTCATCTCCGCGATGACGAGCCCCGCGCCGCCCACGGCGCGGCTGCCGAGGTGCACGACGTGCCAGTCGTTCGCCGTCCCGTCCTCCGCCGAGTACTGGCACATCGGCGAGACCACCACGCGATTGGGCACGACCATCTCGCGCAGGCGGAACGGCGTGAACATCGGCGGCGGTGGCGGCTGCGTGCGCACCGGCTGCCGCGCCTGCGTCGCGGCGTGCTCGGCGAACGACCGGTCCACGGCCTCGACGAACTTCGGATCGCGCACACGGAGGTTCTCGTGCGTGACCCGGAGGCTGCGCGTGAGCAGGCTGAAGGCGAACTGCTCCGGTACCAGACGTCCGTGGTACCGCTCGGTGTTCTCGAACCACTCGAGACTCACCTGCGCGGCCCGCTGGGTCGACTCGACTGCGAGCCGCCGCTCCTCGTCGTAGGCGGCCAGCGCGGCCGGCACGTCCCCGTGTCTCGCGATCGCGTCGGCGAGCGCGATCGCGTCCTCCATGGCGAGCTTCGTGCCCGAGCCGATCGAGAAGTGCGCGGTGTGGGCGGCGTCGCCGACGAGCACCACGTTCTTCCAGTACCAGCGGCGGTTGCGGACGGTCGGGAAGCTCCGCCAGAGCGAGCGGTTCTTCATGAGCGCGTGGCCGTCCAGCTCACGCGCGAAGAGCTGCTCGCAGAACGCGATGGTGTCGTCCTCGCTGGCACTCGACAGCCCCGCGCGCAGCCACGCCTCTTCCGTGGTCTCCACGATGAACGTCGAGTGCGCCGGGTCGTAGCGGTAGGCGTGCACGCGCCAGAGCCCGTGCTCGTCTTCCGTGAAGTAAAAGGTGAACGCCGAGAACGGGAACGTCGTCCCGAGCCACACGAACTTGTTCGGCCGAACGTCGATCTCGGGCTGGAAGTGCTCGGCGTAGCGGTTGCGGAGCGCGCTGTTGACGCCGTCGGCCGCGAGCACGAGGTCGGCGTCCGCATACGGCGCGACGTCGTCGACCTCCGTCTGGAAGCGATACCTGACGCCGAGCGCCTCGCCGCGCCGGCGGAGGATGTCGAGGAGCACCTGCCGCGACATCCCGGCGAAGCCGTGCCCGGCCGAGGTCAGGACCTGGCCCTGGCAATGAATGTCGATGTCGTCCCAGTGGAAGAACGCGTCCGTGATCTGGCGGTGGGTCTCGGGATCGGCCTGCGCGAAGTTCTCGAGCGTCGCGTCGGAGAACACGACGCCGAAGCCGAACGTGTCGTCCGCGCGATTGCGCTCGACGACCGTGACGTCGTGCGCGGGGTCGGCTTTCTTCAGGAGAAGCGCGAAGTACAGCCCGGCCGGACCGCCGCCGACGCAGACGACCTTCACGCCTCGATTGTAAGCTTCGACGCCGAGACGTTGACTAGCTAATCCCACTTAGCTAACCTGCAGCCATGAAGCCCGTCACTGTCCATGCCGCGAAGACCCAGCTCTCGAAGCTCATCGAGCGTGCGTGTGCCGGTGAAGACGTCGTCATCGCGCGTGGACGGACGCCGGTCGTGCGTCTCGTACCGGTGCGAAAGACGAAACCTCACCGGCGATTCGGGGCCATGCGGGGTCGTGCCCGCGCCACAAAGGCGTTCTTCGGTCCTCTGCCGCCGAAAGAGCTTGCGGCGTGGGAGCGCTAGGTGCGGCTTCTGCTCGACACGCATGCGTTTCTTTGGTGGCTCGACGGCGACCGTCGCCTTCCCGCGAAGGTCCGGGCCATGATCGGTGAGCCGGCGAACGAAGTGTTGGTCAGCGCAGCATCGGTGTGGGAGATCACGACCAAGGCTCGGCTCGGGAAGCTTCCCGGCGCCGCTGACGTTGCGGCCGACGTCCCCGCCTGCATCGAGTCGCAGGGGTTCGTGCCGCTGCCCATCACGGTGCAGCATGCGCAGCGAGCGGGGGCGTGGGCGGGGCCTCATCGAGACCCCTTCGACCGAATGCTCATCGTCCAGGCGCAGGCAGAGGGCGTACCGATCGCGAGCAACGAGACGATCTTCGATGACTACGGGGTGACGCGGGTATGGTGAGCGACATCGTCGAGGAGATCCGCGAAGCCTACGCCCGGGTGGGCATTCGCCTCGACCAGCCGGCCGCGTACGGCACCTACTACCGGCTCCTCTGCGCCGGCTGCGGACGCATGGTCGGCAACGTCGGCGATCGCCTCCTCCCCGGCATGGCGGCGGACCTCGTCGAGGGCCAGCGCGACCTCTATGCGGACGGCTTGCTCGGCTGCCCGTGCGGGCACCAGAAGAAGGTGGTGACAGCATGAGCGGCGAGATGGACGTCATCCAGGACGCCGAGGAACGTGGCCGCACCGATCTCTGGCCGTTCTGGCGGCGCGCCTATGCCGCCGGCGATCCGCTGCCGCGGATCGCGTGCGCGGTGAGCCGCGAGACCTACCGCTTCGACGAAGGCGACCCGCTGCCTGCCGAGTACCGCGAGCTGATGACGAAGATGCTGCGCCATGAGGGCGAGCGCGCCGGCAACAAGAGCTTCCTCGGGTTCATGGGCACGTGCCTGGACCTCGCGGAGGCGCTGTATCCGACGCGCGAGGCGCGCGTGATCAAGGCCGAGTACCTCGCCGAGGAGCTGAAGCACGCGATCATGTTCCATCGGCTCGCCGTCGGCCTCGACCGCGACTTCGCGCTGCGCGACGTGCCGTACGCGCACTACACCTTCCATCTCCCGCGCGAGACGTGGGCCGACGACGCCTACTTCCATTTCCTCGTCGACCTGAACGGCGCGTTCCACGCGCGCGACTGGCGCGAGTCAAGCTACGTGCCGCTGGCGAAGATGGCGGCGACCGTCGAGCGGGACGAGCTCGGGCACTCCGAGATGGGTTACCACTTCCTGCGGGAGATCTGTGCCGACGGTCGCGGCCGCACGCTGTGCCAGCGCCTGCTCGGCAAGTGGTATCCGGCGGCGCTCGACATGTTCGGACGGTCGGACTCGAAAAACGCGCCCCTCTTCATTGGGTGGGGCCTGAAGAGCGTCGACAACGCCGAGATCCGCCGCCTCTACCAGGGCTACGTGGACGCGAAGCTGATCGCGCTCGGCCTGGAGCCTCCCGACCCGTTGAAGAGCCGCCGATTCCTGTGAAGCGGCGCGGCGTTCGGCGCCGCGCCGGACGTGATCCGTGCCTCGACGACGCGACGCATCCCGGTGATCGCCGCGAGCCGCCCCGAGGCGGCCCTTGGCGCCGTGGCGACCTATGGTGCCAGCGATGTCGACGCGGCTGCGCCTCGTCGTCAACCGGAAGAGCGCAAAAGCACTCGGCTCGCACTCCCGGACGCGCTCGTGCCTTCGGGCCGACGACACCATCGACTGACGCGGCTACGGTGCGAGCTTCGCCTGCAAGCCCGCCTTGACCGCGGGCCACTCGGACTCCACGATCGAGAACACCGCGGTGTCGCGGATCCCGCCATCCACCGCCACGCGCGCCGCGCGGACGACCCCATCGAGCTGGGCGCCGAGCCGGAGGATCGCGTTGCGCGAGCGCATGTTGCGCGCGTCCGTCAGCAGGCTCACCCGGTGGACGCGCCACACTGCGAAGGCGTGCGTGAGCATGAGGAGCTTCGCTTCCGTGTTGATCGGTGTGCGCTGGGCGGCGGGAGCGAGCCACGTGGCACCGATCTCCACGACGTCGGGCACATCGGCGCCGCGCTGGAGCGGGCTGTCCTTCGGCCACGACCAGAACTCGACGTTGAGATAGCGCGTCGAGCCGACGACCCGCCCGCTCGCCACGTCGACGGTCGCGAACGGCAACACGCGGCCCTGCGCGTGGAGCGCCAGCGCTTCGTCGACGTAGGTCTTCGCGCTGTCTTCGCCGCCGGGCACCCACGTGAACGCGTAGGTCTCGCGCGAGCCCGAGGTCGCGGCCGCCGCGAGCGCCGGCACGTGCGCCAGAATCAGCGGCTCGAGCCGCACGTGCTTGCCCGTGAGCGTGATCGGCGCGAGCACGGGCATCGCGCTAGCCCGGATTATGCGTGAAAGATGAAAGAAGAGAGCCATCGAGCCTCTGAAGTGTGCGAAAAGAGCGTTGACAAGACGACTCATCGCACAAAACCAAGGAGACTCGATGGCCACAGCCTGTATAGCGCACAGCGCCCTCCGGGTCCACGGGATTTCCAAGCCGATCCTCGCCACGTTCGACCAGCCGCACGCCAGTTCCGACGGCGGCGCCATTCTGCTCAAGGCCGTCGACGATCGGCTCGGGCTGACGTGGCGACTGGCCAGCGCCCTCCGCGACGGTCGGCAGCCCGGCAAGGTGGCGCACCCGCTCCGGGATCTGCTGCGGCAGCGCGTGTTCGGGCTGGCCTGCGGCTACGCCGACTGCAACGACGCCGCGCGGCTGATCGACGACCCGATCCACAAACTGGTGCTCGACCGCGATCCGCTCGACGGCGCGGCCTTGGGATCGCAGCCGACGCTGTCGCGGTTCGAGAACGCCGTGGGCCGCGCCGACCTCTATCGGCTCGGGACGGCGTTGGCCGACACGGTGCTGACCCACCACCGCGCGCGCCTGGGCGAGGGCGTCCGGCTCATCACGGTCGATCTCGATGCGACCGACGACCCGACCCACGGGCAGCAGGAGTTCGCCCTCTTCAACGGCTACTACGACACGTGGTGCTATCTGCCTCTGATCGCCACCGTGACGTTCACCGGGATCGGAGGATCGTGATCAGGGCGCTGGTCGAAGCGTAGCGACGCGGGACCGTCGGCCGGGCCGCCCGCCCCCGAAAGGGGGAGGGATGGCCACCGAGCGACTGTCCATGCGCCAGACACGGGAGATCCTGCGACAGAAGTGGAGCCTCGGGCGGACCCACCGGGAGGTGGCGCAGAGCCTGGGGATCAGCACCGGCGCCGTCGGCACCACGGTGCTGCGCGCCCGCGCGGCCGGGCTCGATTGGGCTCAGGTCGACCCCCTCAGCGACGAGCTGCTCCAGGCTCGCGTGTACGGGCCCCCGACCCCACCCACCCATCATCGCGCCGCCCCTGACTGCGCCTACCTGCATGCCGAGCGGCGCAAGCCTGGCGTCACCCTCGAGCTGCTCCATCTCGAATATCTCGAGCAGCATCCGGACGGTTACCGCTACACCCAGTTCTGCGAGGTCTACCGCCGGTGGCTCCGGCGCCGGGGCCTGTCGATGCGCCAGGTCCATCGCGCCGGCGAGAAATGCTTCGTCGACTACGCCGGCACGAAGCCGCGGATCATCGAGGCCACCACCGGCGAGGTGCTCGAGGTCGAGCTCTTCGTCGCCGTGCTGGGCGCTTCGAACTACACGTTCGCCGAAGCGACGCGCACGCAGCAGGTCCCGGACTGGATCGCGAGCCACCAGCGCGCCTTCCAGTTTTTTGGGGGCGTTACCGCGGCCACCGTGCCCGATCAACTCAAGAGCGGCGTCGTCGTCCCGTGCCGCTACGAGCCGGGCGTGCAGCGGACGTACGACGAGTTCGCGCAGCACTACGGCACCGTCATCCTGCCCGCCCGCCCCGGAAAACCACGGGACAAGGCCAAAGTGGAGGCCGGCGTGTTAGTGGCCACGCGGTGGATCCTCGCCCGCCTCCGTCACGAGACCTTTTTCTCGCTCGCCGCCCTCAATGCGCGGATCGCCGAGCTGCGCGCGGATCTCAATGCCCGGCCCATGCGGCTCTACCGCGCCAGCCGCCGCGAGCTCTTCGAGCGGCTCGATCAGCCCGCGCTCCGCCCGCTGCCCGCCGAGGCCTTCGTCTATAGCGACTGGAAGATCGGCGCCCGCGTCAACATCGACTACCACATCGAGCTCCACGGCCATTACTATTCCGTCCCCTACGCGCTCCTGCACGAGCACGTCGACGCGTGCCTGACGGCCACGACCGTCGAGCTCTTTCACCGCGGCCAGCGCGTCGCCGCCCATCCGCGGAGCCTCGTCCGCGGCCACCACACCACCGACCCCGCCCACATGCCCAAGGCCCACCAGCGCCACCTCGAGTGGTCCCCCTCCCGCCTCATCGACTGGGCCCGCACCATCGGCCCTCAGACCGCCGCGCTGGTGCAGGCGATCCTCGCCGATCGGCCCCATCCCGAGCAGGGCTACCGCTCCTGCCTCGGCATCTTGCGTCTGGCCAAGCGCTACGGCCCGGCGCGGCTCGAAGCCGCGTGCGCCCGCGCCGTCGCGGTCGAGGCGCGCTCGTATCGTCACGTCGAGTCGATCCTCAAGCACGGCCTCGATCGGCTCGCGCCGCCCGTCACCCCGCCGCAACTCCCTCTCATGCCCGTCCACGAGCACGTGCGCGGCCGGGACTACTACCTGTGAAAGGAGCGACGACGATGCTCAACGCGCCCACGCTCGACAAACTCCACGCGCTCAAGCTCGCCGCCATGGCCGCCGCCTGGACCGAGCAACAGCACCAGGCCGACATGACGGCGCTGGCCTTCGACGAGCGCTTCGGCCTCCTCGTCGAAGCCGAGTGGCTCGCCCGCGAGAACAAACGCTTCGCCCGCGCCCTGCACGAGGCCAAGCTCAAGCTCTCGCAAGCGTGCATCGAGGCGATCGACTATCCCGCGCGCCGCGAGCTCGACAAAGCCGTCATCCGTCAGCTCGCCACCTGCCGCTGGATCGAGGAACACCACAACGTGATCCTGATCGGCGCGACCGGCGTCGGGAAGAGTTTCCTCGCCTGCGCGCTCGCCCATCAAGCGTGCCGCAAGGGCTATCGGGCGGGCTACCGCCGCGCCTCGCGCCTCTTCCACGAGCTCGCCCTGGCGCGGGCCGACGGCACCTACGTCCGTCTGCTCGCCAAGCTGGCCCGCCTCGACGTCCTCGTCGTCGACGACTGGGGCCTCGCGCCGGTCCAGGACCCGGAGCGTCGCGATCTCCTCGAGATCCTGGAGGACCGCTACGGCACCCGCTCGACCATCATCACCAGCCAGTTGCCGCCGGCCCAGTGGCACGACTACCTCAGCGACGCGACCCTCGCCGACGCGATCTGCGACCGGCTCCTGCACAACGCGCATCGCATCGTGCTAAAAGGCCCCTCGCGGAGAAAGGAGACCAAGCTCGACAGCTGACCAGCCCCGCGTCGCTTCGCTCCGATCACGATCCGCCGATCTCGCTGATCACGATCGAGCGATCTGAGTGATCACGATGACCGAAATGCGCAGGATGTCGTCTCCCGAGCACGACCTCTATACGGCGATGGGTTGGTTCTATAACAAGCTCTCCGACAGCGAGGCATCCCTGAATAGTCACCAGGAGAAGGTCGAAGCGAACGAATTTGACGCGCCCGGCTACCGGCTGGCAGTGAGTGAGTACAACATCGCATGTCGCCAAGTTGCGCGGGATGAGGCGGCCATCGCGCACTGGAAGCGGTATCGCTGGACGGCCATCAAAAAACAGCGCGGCGCCTGAACGCCCACCTCGTCTTCCTCGACGAGTCGGGTTTCCTGCTGA
>Ga0194110_10002890_pt1 | contig 21576 bp, 11 predicted proteins | sample TA2Kig1200mmetaG_FD_146192 | JGI IMG/M metagenome (GOLD analysis project Ga0194110, IMG submission 146192) | Freshwater microbial communities from Lake Tanganyika, Tanzania - TA2015032 Kigoma Deep Cast 1200m | ecosystem: Environmental > Aquatic > Freshwater > Lake | place: Tanzania: Lake...
CTGGCGCCCCGGACGCGCATCGAGCTGCCCCCGCTCTCCGTCCCCTACCTCTCCCGGCCGCTGGTCATCGAGGACCTGCGGCCCGCCGTCCGCAACGGTGTCCTCCGCATCGAGATGACGGTCGGCAGCCGCTGAGAAGTCCCTATCGAGGTCTTTGGGCTCCACGGCTCTGAAGCCTCACCCCCCTGCCCCCCTCTCCTGAATGGAGAGGGGGGAACACCGACACGACGACGTCAAGCCGTCCCCCTCTCCATTCAGGAGAGGGGGGCAGGGGGGTGAGGCGTCCACAGGTTACCGCGACCCTCGGCGCCGGGAACATGCCCGCCGCTGAGAAGGAGCACCTCCCCCCGGTCCCGAAAACTCGGGTGAGCGAGCCCGGCCGCTCGGCTCGCCCGGGAGGCGCGGATATGAGACACCTGCGGACGGCGTTGTTCCTCTCCCTAACCTCTCTTCCGTTCCTGGTCTTGGTCTCACTGTGGTGTGGGGAGCGCTCGACGGCAGCACCCGTGACTGGGCCGACCGGGCGCCTGCTGGAACTGGCTGGCATCGACCGCGGGCTATGCGCGGTCATTGGGTGTGAGGACCCGGCGTTGCCCATGGCTCTGGCGCGCGAGACCCAGTTTCTCGTCCACGTGCAATCATCGAACGCGGCCTTGGTCGAGCGGTTGCGCGCGCGTTTGGGCACCGAGGGCCTGTACGGGAAGCGCATCACTGCCGAGGTTGGCTCACCTGACCGTCTCCCGTACGCGGACGGCGTGGTCGATCTGGTGCTGTGCCCGGCGCTCGATGGGGGCTCGCTGGGGGAGATCGCGCGCGTCCTGCGGCCCGGAGGCGGCGCGATTCTGGGCGCGAGGGAGGGGCTGAGTCCAACTGAGGTTCGTCGAGGGACCGGACCCGACGAGGTGAGCTGGGAGGTCGTCGAAGAGGGATCGGGCGTCTGGGCCAAGCTCGTGAAGCACCCGTCGCCGCTTAGCGATGAGTGGACCCACTGGCAGCACGCGCCGGACAACAACCCGGTCTCGACGGACGCCGTCATCAAGGCCCCGTACATGACGCAGTTCCTGAGCCTGCCGTACTACTCGCCGATGCCCGCGATCTCGGTGATCTGTAGCGGCATCCAGTTCCGCGCCGCCGGGCACATGGCGATCCACGAGCGCGAGGAGCGCTTCGTCAATACGCTCTTCGCGTCGAGCGCCCACAACGGGCTGGTCTTGTGGACGCGTCCGCTGCCGGAGGGATACCTCGTTCACCGCTCGCTGTTCGTGGCGCAGCCGGACGTGCTCTATCTCATCGAGCCGCAGCGCTGCCTGCTGCTCGATCCGCGAACCGGCGCCGAGAAGGACGCGATCCCGCTGCCGGCGGGCGTCGAGGAGGGCGCGCAGTGGCAGTGGATCGCGCTGGAGGACGGCGTGCTCTATGCGCTCATCGGCAAGGACGCGATGCCGGCCGAGGTCATCGAGCGCAAGCGGCCCAGCGGCGCGTGGGGCTGGAATGAGCTGTCGCAGGGGTACTATGCGACGGAGTACCCGTGGGGGTATGGCAAGACGCTGGTGGCTTTGGACCCGCAGACGAAGCGCGAGCTGTGGCGCCATGCGGAGACCGTCCCCATCGACTCACGCGCGCTATGCCTGAAGGACGGGCGGATCTTCATTCACGGCGAGGGCGCCTATGTCGCCGCACTGAACGCGAAGACGGGTGACATCCTCTGGCGGACCGACGACCGGAAGCTCCTCGCCGCGATTGCGGAGCAGAATGACAAGGGCCTTGGGTTCAAGACGACGCCCTACGCGCTGTGTACGGACGAGATGCTGTTCTTCGCCGGGCGAGGGCGGTTGAACGTGGTGGGCGTGAAGGCGAGTGACGGTGCGCACCTGTGGACGGTGCCGGGCGCGTACAACGCGACGAACATGCTGTACACGGGGAACTACCTGTATGCGCACATCCCCTCGGCCACGAAGATCGACCCGCTCACCGGCACGCTGGCCGCCGACCTGGGCATCCAGAAGCGCTCGTGCGCACGGTTCACCGGCTGCCCGGAGGCGCTGTTCCACCGCGGCAGTCTCCAGGTCGGCGAGGGCTCCACGCGCTATGACCTGAGCACCGGCCGGGCGGGCGTCATCCACGCGTTCCGGCCGCCGTGCAACGACGGCATCATCCCCGCCGAGGGCCTGCTGCACATCACGCAGTGGGACTGCGACTGCAATCTGCAGCTCATGGGCGGCATCGCGCTGGCGCCGGCGGGAAGTTACCAGTTCGGTCGCGACCCGACGGACGCCGAACGCCTGACGACCTTCCCGGTGGCAGGCGGGACGGCTGCGCCGTCCATGGTGGCCGAGAACGATTGGCCCACCTATCGCGCGGACAACGCGCGCAGCCAGAGCACGAAGGCGACGGTTCCGGAGACGGTCCAGGTGAAGTGGCAATACACGCCGCGGTCCGCAGCACGGCCCAGCGCCGCGACGGCGGCGGGGGGGCTCGTCTTCGTTGCAGGGGACGATTGCTGCGTACGGGCCTTCGACGCGGAGACTGGGAAGGAGCGCTGGACCTTCGCGACGGCGGGTCCGGTGCGCCTGCCGCCGACCCTCTGGGAGGATCGCGCGTACGTCGGCTCGGCGGATGGCTACGTCTACTGCCTGCAGGCCGCAAGCGGTCGCGCCGTGTGGAGATTCCGCGCGGCGCCCGCCGAGCGGCGGGTCGTCATCTACGGCGCGCTCTCCTCGACGTGGCCCGTGAACACCGGGGTGCTGGTGGACAACGGCGTCGCGTACGCGGGCGCCGGGATCATCTGCTACGATGGCACGCATGTCGTCGCCCTCGACGCGCGGACCGGCAATCCCCGCTGGCAGAACAATACGTCGGGCCATCTGAACCCCGAGCTACGCGCCGGCGTCTCGGTGCAGGGGGACATGGCGCTGCTAGGCGGGCAACTGATGCTCGCCGGCGGGAACGTCGTCAGCCCGGCGGTCTACAACACGGCCGACGGCAAGTGCCTGAACGGTCCGCCCGGCCCGCACCCGCCCGGCGCGCATCGCGGCTCGGAAATCTGCGCGTTCGTGGACCGCTACATCATGATCGGCGGCCAGCGCCTCCTCACCGATCCCGGCGACGACATCTCAACGAACCTGGGCGTCGCCTTCCAGGGCCAGGGCGTTGCGCCGAACAAGGGCCTGCCGGGTCGCGTGCCGCCGGCCTTCGGCAACGGAGTCGTCGTGATGGCGGCGCGCGGGCCGCTGGTCTGCGCCGAGACGGCCGAGATCGAGAAGTGGCTGAAGATCGACGACAAGAACGCGCGCTTCCAGCCGCGCTGGGTCGTGAAGTTCCTGCAGGGCGCCGTGGCCACCGCCATCGCGGCGAACGCCGTGGTCGCTGTGGGCCACGCGGAGGCCCCGGAGGGGCAGACGGGTGCGTGGCAGGTCGCGGCCTTCGACCTGGCCTCGGGGAAGGAGCTATGGCGCCAACCGCTGCCTGAGGCGCCGCTGCCCGGCGGGCTGTGCATCGACAGCCAGGGCCGGACTATCGTTGTGCTTGAGAACGGCGGGGTCCTATGTGTGGCGTAGGAAGAGGCGGAAAAGAGGGACACCATACTAATTCCGCATGACGTCGGCGGAATTAGTATGGTGTCCCTCTTTTTCTTTCGGGAAGGTCGCCATGTCCGTGATCCGTCTCCTGTTTCGCGAGATCGAGTACCGCAAGCTGAACTTCGCGCTGGGGCTGGTGTCGGTGATCGCGGCGGTCGCGCTGCCGGTGTCGATCCTGACGATGTGCGACGCGTCCAACCGCGAGATCACGCGCCTCATGCGCAACCTCGGCTTCAACCTCATCATCGTGCCGGCCGACACGAACATGAGCGACTTCTGGGACCGTCAGTACGCCGACAAGACGATGCCCGAGGCGTACGTGACGAGGCTCAGCCAGTCCCGCACGCTCATGATCCAGCACCTCGTGGCGCGGCTGCAGCAGAGGGTCGAGTGGCGCGGCCGCAAGGTGCTCCTCACGGGCGCCCTGCCCGAGGTGCCGATGCGCTACGGCGCCCAGAAGTCGCCGATGGACATGCCGATCCCGAAGGGCGAGGCGTACCTCGGCTTCGAGTTGGCCAACAGCACGGGCCTCAAGGCCGGCGACGCGCTGGAGCTGACAGTGAACGGGAGAACCCGCAAGTACAGGATCGGGAGGACGCTGAGAGAGCAGGGCAGCCTGGATGACATCCGCATCCTGTTGCATCTGCACGACGCGCAGGACCTGCTGAACATGCCCGGCCGCGTCACCGACATCCAGGCCTTGAGCTGCTACTGCAAGGGCGCGGACCTCTCCACACTGCGGGCGAGCCTGGCGAAGGAGTTCCCGGACACGCGCGTCTCCGAGCTGCGCACCCAGTACCTCGTTCGCGCCGAGACGCGGGCGACCATCGAGCGCTATGCCGCGTTCCTGCTGCCCGCAGTGCTGGTGATCTGCGCGGTGTGGGTGGGGCTGCTGGCGCTGAGCAACGTGCGCGACCGGCGCCACGAGATCGGCATCCTGCGCGCGATGGGTGTGTCGTCGGTGAAGGTGGCTGCTCTGTTCCTGGGCAAGGCGATCCTGCTCGGCCTGGTTGGGGCGGCGATCGGCTTCCCGATCGGAACGTGGATTGCGCTGAAGTGGGGGCCGCACGTGTTCCCGGTCACGGCCGGCAAGTTCGCGGCCGAGACGCAGTACCTGTGGTGGGCGCTCCTCGGCGCGCCGCTGCTGTGCGCGATTGCGAGCTACCTGCCCGCCATGGTTGCCGTCACGCAGGACCCCGCCGAAGTGCTGAGGGAAGAGTAACCCATGATCGTGCTTCAGGACGCGAGCAAGGTCTACCGGACCCGGGAGCGTGAGATTCGCGCGCTGGACGGGGTCACGGCGCACGTCGAGCCCGGCGAGTTCGTGGCGGTGCGGGGGCCGAGCGGCTGCGGGAAGAGCACGCTGCTCATGGCGGTCGCGGGGATGGCGCGGCCGACCTCGGGGCGCGTGATCCTGGACGGGGACGACCTCTACGCGCTCTCACCCAGGCGGCGGGCGGCCATCCGCGCGCGGAAGGTGGGTTTCGTGTTCCAGGTGTTCCATCTGGTCCCGTACCTGAGTGTGTGGGAGAATATCTTGTCGCCGCGATTGGCTGGCGCGCACGCCACAGACAGTGAGGCGCGCCTGGTCGCGGAGCGCGTGGGCCTGGCCGAGCGCCTGAGTCACCGGCCCGCCGAGCTGAGCACCGGCGAGCGCCAGCGCGTGGCGCTCGCGCGCGCACTCCTGAACAAGCCGAAGCTCATTCTGGCGGATGAGCCGATCGGCAACCTCGACCCCGAGAACGGGCGCGCGGTGATGGACTTCCTGGCGGAGTTCAACCAGGAGGGCGGCACCGTGCTTCTTGTGACGCACGAGGACCTCGCGGCCTCGTATGCGCAGCGCACGCTGACGCTGGAGCGCGGGCGGTTGCTGCCGGACTAGCCCTGCCCGTCGCCTGCTTAGGGCAGGTTGATCATCCCCTGCGCGATCTTGCTTCCGTCCTTCGCGGTCGTCCACCACGTCAGATGGTCCCCGCCCTGAATCCGGATGCAGAACCCGCCGCGGCTGCCGCCCGGGAACTTGATCGGGTTGGTCCTCGTCTCCCAACTGGCTTCCACCGCGCTATGCTGTCCGCTCCAGTTGGTCGGCGAGCCGTGGGAGATGATCTGACCGCCCTGGATCTGGACGTGGAAGTCGTGGATGTTCTTCGTGGTGCCCGGCGCTCGGCCCGCGGCGTTCGCCGTCACCGTGAAGCACAGCCGGTTCCTGGTCCTCGTCATCTGCACCGTGTCCGCGTAAGCCGTTGCGACCAGCATCAGCGCCATGATCACCAACAAGCCGACTACGAATGCTCGTGTCGCCATCTGCCATTCCTCCCGTGGGCACACCGATTTGGGCTCGCCGAAGCGGCCGCTTGTCCATTTCAACACTAAGGACCCAAAATAGGACTTCTGCCGCCGGGTTTCCCTTGCTGCCATTGTACACCTCCTCACTCGACAATTCCAGGGCACTTGCCTACGTCATCCTCGGGAGCATCTCGGCCGTGACCTCGCCGAGCAGCGGTTCCCCGGCCCGCCAGCGCGTGAGGTTCTCGATGGCCCGACGCCCCATGCAGTGATAGCGGTCCTTCGTCGGGCCGGCCTGGTGAGGGGTGATGAGGCAGCGCGGCGTATCGCGCAGGGGGTTGTCGGGAGCCGGGGGCTCGGGCTCGAAGACATCGAGGCAGGACCAGAGCCGACCGGCCTGGTGCTCGGCGGCGAGGTCCTCCTCGACGAGGATCTGCCCGCGCGCCGTGTTGACGAAGAGGCCGTCGTCGGGCAGGAGGCGCAGCATCGCCCGGTCGATCCTCCCCGCCAGCTCCGGCACGCGGCCCGCGTGGTTCGTGATGATCGGGCACGTGCGGAACAGTTCCTCCAGCGAGCCGACCCTTGTCACGCCGTACTGCGCGAAGGCTGCGTCCGGGACGTAGGGATCGTAGGCGAAGAGCGCCACCCCGAAAGGCCTCACGAGCGAGACGAGCGCTCGCGCGATCTGCCCGAGGCCGATGAGCCCGACGCGCTTACCGAGGAGCGAGGCGGAGTCGGCGAGCTCCCCCGGCACGCGCCAGCCGCGCGCCTGGTGAGTGACGTGCTGGTGGTAGCCGACGCGCCGCAGACAGGCGAGGATGCCCATCAGCGCCGACTCCGCGATGGTGTCGGCAATGCAGTCGCCCCAGTTTGTCACCCGCATCCCGAGCTGCAGGTGCCTCTCGGTAAGGAAGCCGCTCACCGCCCCGCCCACGTAGCATAGGTACTGCGGCAGGTCCGACGGGTCATCGGTGTCCGGGAAGGGCCTCATGCCCCACGGGCCGGCGAGGATGTCGGCTTCGCGGCAGAGCGCGATCCACTCCTCCTCGCCCATCTCAGCGAGCGAACGGATCACTGCGAACGGGTAGAGAGCCAGCAGCTCCTCCCACGAGCCGTCGGGGAAGCAGAGGTGCTGCATCTCCTCCGAGATGGCGATGACGTAGGGGCGGTCGCCCATCGGGTTCCTCCTGCGCGGCTACTTCTCGACGCGCTGCACGTCGGCTTCGCTGTGGACCGCGAGGTCCAGGCCACGGAACTCGGGGGAGGTCGGCAGAGCCACCTGGATGGAGGGTGTCACGTCGATCTCCGCCGTACCTGTCCGCAACTGACACTCCAGCAAGTGCCCGCCCACCTTTCGCGCGGCATCGACGAAGTGGAAGTGATAACCGGGCACGTTCAGCCCCTCGAGAAACGGTGGCAGGCGGAACCCGACCAGGGTCCCCCGCAGGTCGCGGTACTCGAACACCGGCTGCGTCTTCACAACATCCGTCAGCAGCGGGTAGGGCCGCGTCTGGCGCGGAACACTGCGGGCCTTCACGTAGGCGAACTCGCCGTCGATGCGGATCGCCTGCGGGAGATTCACGCCGGACAGCGCGGGCTGTAGCGCAGCGTCGAGGCCTGTCGGCGCGACGAGATCGCGCAACGGCAGCGTGCGGTCGGCATAGAAGAAGGTCACGGCGGCGAAGGGGGAGCGGGCGTCCCTGGGCATGACGTGGCACGTGCCGTCGGCCCGGATCTGGTAGAACACGCCCCGGTCGGCGAGCATCTCCCCGTCTAGCGCGTCGAAGGTGCCGATGCCGAAGTCGCCATGCGCCCTGAGTTCCTTCACGGTCGCCATCCCGTCGTAGAGGCCCTTGAGCAGCGCGCCGAGGGTGGAAACCTGGTAGACGATCTCGCGGTCGGCCGGCGGGTCGGCCCAGCCGCATCCGCCCAGTGACAGCACTGCGAGCAGCACGGCACATGTGCGCGTCATCGAGTCGCCCCCTTTGTGGCCCGGAGACCCACAGCCTCTCCTTCCTCGGACGCGCCACGTAGGCCTCTGAAGGGCATCGTGGCCCGTCCGCCGAACCACTCGGCCGTCCCTGCCTCTCCAGCCCTTGCCGTCCGATCGGAGGCTGCGACCCATGCCGGCACGCTCAGCTGCGCTCCTCGCTGCCGTCTGCCTCTCGCTTCTCCCGTGTGCCCTCCTCCCCGCCGACGACTGGCCGATGTACGCCCATGACAACGCGCGCAGCAACACCACTACGGAAGAGGTGACCCTCCCGCTGAACCAGCAGTGGGTCTACACGGCGCGCGCGCCGGTCGTCACGGCGTGGCCCGACCCGCAGTCCATCGCGGTCGAGGGCCAGCTCGAGACACCGCGTGTGCGGTTCGACGACGCCTATCACGTCGCGGTCGTCGGCGACGCCGTGTACTTCGGCACGTCGTGTGACAACAAGGTCTACTGCCTCGATGCCGCGACGGGTCGCGAGCGCTGGAGCTTCTTCACTGAAGGGCCGATTCGTCTTGCGCCCTCGGTGCAGGACGGGCGCGTCGTCGTCGCCTCGGATGACGGGCTGATCTACTGCCTCAACGCAGCCGACGGCAAGGTGCTCTGGACCTTCGCCGCGGCGCCCACGCGGGAGCGCGTGCTGGCGCGTCACAAGATGACCTCGCTCCATCCGCCGCGGACGGGCGTGCTCGTCGATGGGGACTCCGTGTACTGCTCGGCGGGCGTCTTCCCCGGCGAGCGCGTCTACCTGTATGGCGTGAGGGCGAGCGACGGCTCGCTCCTCTGGAAAAACGACACGATCAGCGACGGGAGCGCGGGCCAGAACGGCTTCTCGCCGCAAGGGTATCTACTGGCCTCCGGCACGACGCTGTTCGTGCCCTCGGGGCGGAGCATCCCGGCGGCCTTTGACAAGGCCACGGGCAAGTTCCTGTACCAGCGAAGCTACAGCCGCTTCTCCCCGACGGGTGCGCTGGGCGGCACCTACGCGCTCCTGGTCGGCGACCGCCTCTATTCAGGTGCGGCCGCGGTCGCCGAGTACGAACAGAAGTCGGGCAACCTCGGCTTCGCCATCTACCAGGGCAAGCGCCTGATCGTCGCCCCGGACACGTCTTACATGCTCGACGCGACGGGTCTCTCGGCAATCAACCGCAAGACCTTCCCCGAGCTGAGCAAGAAGCTCCGCGACCTGCAGGGCCGCCGGACTTCGCTCACGACGGCCAAGCCGCCCGACCTCCAGGACCAGCTCAAGACCCTCGACGCGGACATCAAGGCGACGACGGACGCGATCGCGGGCTGCAACCAGTGGAAGACGCCCGAGCCCGACCTGGAGAGCATGGTCCTGGCGGGGAACACGCTCATCGCGGGGGGCAAGGAGAAGGTGATCGCGGTCGACCCGAGTACCGGTGCGGTCACCTGGCGCGCGCCGGTGAAGGGCGGCGCGAGAGGCCTCGCGGTGTCCGACGGCCGCTTGCTCGTGAGCACCGACGCCGGCACGATCCACTGCTTCGCGCCGGGTCAGGCTCCCCCGACGCCTGCATCGACTCGCGGCACAGGCTATCCCGCCGACAACATGACCCCCGTCTACGAGGCGGCGGCCAGGGACATCGTCGCCGGCAGTGGCGTGGACCGGGGCTTCTGCCTGGTGCTGGGGTGCGGAACGGGGCGGCTGGCGCTCGCGCTGGCGAAGAACAGCGACCTGATGATCTACGGCATCGACCCCGATCCGGCGAAGGTCACCGCGGCGCGCAAGGCTCTCGATGCCGAAGGGGTCTACGGCACCCGCGTCTGTGTGGACGAGGGCGACCTCGCCGACCTGCCGTACGCTGCGTACTTCGCGAACCTGGTCGTCTCTGAGGATGCCCTGATCTCGGGCACACTCCCCCCTTCCCCCAAGGAGGCCCTGCGCGTCCTCAAACCCCTCGGAGGGACCATCTACCTCGGCCAACCAGCAGACGGCCAGGGCCGGCTGACGGCCCTCGACCGCACGCGCCTGGAGGCCTGGCTGAAGGCCGTCGATGCGCAGAGCGCACAGGTCTCCACTGACGCCGGGCTGTGGGGCAAGGTGGTGCGCGGGCCGATTCCGGGCGTGGGGACCTGGACACACCAGTACGGCGATCCGGGTAACACGGTCTCCTCAACCGACACCGTGGTGAAGGCCCCGCTCGGCGTGCTGTGGTACGGCGAGCCGGGAGCCGAGGATGCGGTGAACCGTCACGTCGGCACCGCGGCGCCGCTGTCCCTCAACGGCCGCGTGTACTTCCAGGGCGTCAAGGAGATCTTCTGCTTCGACGCCTACAACGGCTACCAGTACTGGCGGCAGGTCATCCCCGGCGCTGCGCGGGTCGGGATGGTGCGTGAATGCAGCAACCTCGCCTGCAACGAGCGCGGCCTGTTCGTCTCCACGGGCAAGGAATGCCTGCTGCTGGACGCCGACACGGGCGAGGCCATCACGACCTACCCTCTCCCCGACTCCCCGGACGGTAAGCCGCGCAGTTGGGCGTACGTGGCCTGCGTCGGCGATACGCTTTACGGCAGCACGTCGGCGAAGTCCCAGGAGAGCGATTCGCTCTTCGCGATGGACATCACCTCCGGCCAGCTGAAGTGGCGCCACGATGGCCGGGCCATCCGCAACAACACGGTTTCGATCAGCGAGGGGCGCGTCTTCTTCGCGGACAATGCCGCGACGCCCGAACAGCGCCAGACTGTGCTGAAGACCAAGGTAGATGAGCTTGTCGAGCGCAAGAAGATCACGCCCGCAGACGCCGAGAAGCAGCTCGCAAGCGCCGACGTGCGCGTCGCCGTCGCGCTGGACTCGAACACGGGAGACGTGATCTGGCAGAAGCCGCTCGACCTGACCGACTGCGGAGCGGCCGTCTTGTCCGCGATGGCCACGCGGGGCACGCTGGTCTTCTGTGGCGCGCACGCGAACGGCCACTTCTGGCCGCAGTTCCTCGGCGGCGACTACGCGACGCGGCGGGTCACGGCGCTGGATGCCGCGACCGGCGACTTCCTCTGGTCGAAGGCCATCGGCTATCGCATCCGGCCGCTGATCGTGGGCGACACCCTCTTCGCCGAGCCGTGGGCGTTCGATCTACGCACGGGCGAGCAGAAGATGCGGACCCATCCCGTCACCGGGCGCCAGTCGGTCTTCCAGTTCGAGCGGCCCGGCCATCATTGCGGGAACATCACCGGCTGCCCGAACCTGCTCGCGTTTCGCTCCGGCTCGATGGCCTACTACGATCTCATCGGCGACTTCGGCGTCACCCACTTCGCCGGTCAGCGGCCAGGCTGCTGGGTAAACATGATCCCCTGCAACGGCCTGCTCGTCGCGCCCGAGGCGAGTTCGGGCTGCGTGTGCGCCTTCTCCATCCATTGCACGGTCGTCTTCAAGCCGCGCACCGGGAATAAGGCCTGGGGAATCTACGGCTCGCCGGGAGATGTGCTCCCGGTCAAGCACCTCGCCCTCAATGTCGGCGCGCCGGGTGACCGTCGGGGAGCGGACGGGGAACTCTGGCTCAGCTCCCCGCGACCGGGCGGCCGGCTGCGGCTGGACTACACGATGGCCGTCGCCAACCTGCCCGGCGGCGGGTTCTTCAGCAATGCTCCCGAGGACACGCCGATCGAGGGCTCCGACGACCCCTGGCTGTTCGCTTCGGGCCTCCGAGCCGTGACCCAGTGCCGGCTCCCACTCGTCCGCGAGGAGGACGGCGCCGCGGTCTACAAGGTCCGGTTGGGCTTCGCTGACACCGAGAACTCGAAGCCCGGCGAGCGCCGCTTCGACATCAAGCTCCAGGGCAAGACGGTCGCGACCGACTTCGACATCATCCAGGCCGCCGGCGGCCCGAGCCGCGCGGTGTTCTGGGAGTTCCCGGACATCGAGGTAACCAAGGACCTCCTGATCGAGTTCGTGCCGAAGGGCACTGCGCTCCCGCAGACGCCGCTGCTCAACGCGATCCAAGTGGACCGCACGCGCGTGCTCAGTGTCGGTCTCTCGGCGCCCTCGTTCCTGGTGGGGGACGTGGCGCCCGAGCAGTCGGCCGAGATCAAAGTCGGCAACTTCCGCGATGGGGCTTTCGAGGGCACGCTCAAGCTCACCGCCCCCGACGGGTTCACCATCGCACCGACCGAGTCAGCCGTGAAGCTCGCCTCAGGCGAAACCACAGCGGTGCCGGTGAAGCTGGCGGTTGCCCGGAAGGGCGAGCCGGCCGACCTCAATCTCGGCGTGCAGCTCCTGCGCCCCGATGGAACCGTCGAGGCGGAGCGCTCCTCGCCGATCCGCTACCTCGGCCCGCGAGCGCGCGTCGTGGTCCCCGTCCGCGAGGACACATATGTGAGCCTCGGGACGCCAACGCAGAACTACGGCCTGACTGCCTCGCTGCTCGTCGATGGCGGCAACCAGGCGATGGGGGATGAGAGCTACAACGTCACCTATCTGAAGTTCCTCGTGGACATACCGGGCAGGGCGGTCTCCGTCAAGCTGCGGATGCGCATGGCGGCCGCCCCCGGCGGCGAGAGCGGCGACTCCGGGACGATCCACCTCGCCGAGGGCGCCTGGGAGGAAGCGAGGATCACCTACGACACCCGCCTGCAGCCCGGCCGAGAGGTCGGCAAGATGGGGAAGGTCGGCAACGACGTGTGGGAGGAGCGCGACCTCGACCTGCCGCTTCAGGGCAAGCAGGAGATCACCCTTCTGATTGTCCCTACCACTACCGACGGCGCGAGCTACATCCCGCGCGAGGGTGGCTCCCCGCCGGAGCTGGTCATCGAGTACGAACCGAAGTAGGCTGCGCAGGTGCCGACTGGCTCACCGCGGGTCGATGAGCGCCTGTGCAAGGGGCCGGTGGCGAGCCCCTGGCCCGCTGCACGGCCCGACCTATGAGGAGGACAACCATCCAGCGATGCGCAACAGCGGCCGGGCTGCGGGTACTCGCTGATAGATCGCGCCGCACGCTTCCCGGGTGATGTGTGCCAGCCCACGCTCTCCGAACTCGATCGCTGGCAGTAGCCGCAGATCCTCGACGCCATACAGCTCGCGCTTCATCTGCCGCGGTCTGAGGCCGTACCAGTGGGCGAACGACTCGCCTGCCGGGACCTTGGCGGCCGCAACAACGAGGTCAATGCTCGGGAAGGTGACGAAGGGCACGACCAGGGGCAGTACGTCTCGCTGGTACCCCCACCCGACCCTTCTTTCGTAGAACTCCTCAGTCGCTCGCATGAGGATGGCAGGCAGAAGCACGGAGTGGTCCTCAAGGGACGCTTGGCGGCTCCGAAGCGACTGCTCGCTGTCCGTGCTCAACACGATGAGGTCCCGTGGCCCGATTGCGCGGTGGGCGTGGCTCTGGAGTTCATCCATGGCCGCGATAAGCGCCGCAACGACCCTTTGGCGGAGTCGCTCGGCGGGGGTGTCGCAGAACCACCGACGGCCTGCTGTGCTGCACCCCCGGCCGAATTCGTTCACCTGGTCCCGGATCGTCTGCCCAAGGCGTATGGCGATCAGGCTCTCGCGGTCGGGCACAGCAGACCGAACCGAGGCGTGAAGCGCCTGGTGGTCAGTTGCGCCATCCGCGATGGTGCCAACGTAGCGTGTGAGGACCGTGGCCTCCTCCATCTCGTCCCTATCCTCCGATGGACCCGCCGAACCAGAGTTCGGTGAGATCACCTGGCGTCACCCGGACCGCGCGCCGCCCCTGAGAGTCCTCGTACTCGCCGGGAAGCGCCCCGGCGTCCACCAGCGCAGACACGATGGATTCCAGGTCGCGGATCACGCTATGGTACCCATGGCTGTGGAGGCGAACGTGGAACACGTGCCGCAGGTGTTCCGAGAACTCACGGAGCACGCCCGCACTGTGTGATGTCAGCACGAACTGCGTATTGTGCCCCCTGTCGGACGCGTCAGACGGCCCGGCCGCCTGGCGGAGCCAAGCCAGGAAGCTTGCCAGGTTGCGTTGGTTGACACCGTTCTCGACCTCCTCTAGCAGTATCAGAGCGGGGGGGTTCCGCATCGACGTCAGGAGGGCCACCGCGGCCGCCCGCAACACTCCGTCCGACACCACGTACGGCGGGAAGTCATCGAACCTTTGGGCATCGGGTGTCAGCCGGAACTGCCATGCGGGGTACTCCCAAGTGGGATGGTCCTTCACGCCACGGAACGACGGCTCAAACCGCTCCATCGCCGCCCTGAAGTTGTCGAATGTCCGCTGCTCCTTCGCGCGCACCCTCAGCAGGGTCCGCTGTAGGCCGACTCCCTCGACCCCCAGCTCCCATGGAATGCGCGGCGGGTCAGCGTCCACTATCCTGCGCGTGTCGGCCACCTGGCCGCGCAGGAATGCTGGCTGGAGATCGAAGCAGTAGCAGGTTGCCAGATCCTTGAAGAACCTCGTGACAAGCTCCTCCTCCCCAGGAGCCAGATCGGAGGATGCCAGCCTGCCCTGAAGGGCCACCAGATGAGTGGGGGTCTCCACGCCGCTTGTGACCCATTTCAGTGCTTTGCGGGGGTAGAGGGCAAACCCCAGCCGCTCACGACACGCCACGCGTGTAGCCACCCGCTCGTCCTCTGCCAACTCAAGCTCGTACTCCACGCGCCCGCGTCGATGAACCCAGGAGCACCGCCATGCCATCGGCGTCGTCTGGCTGGCTAGGCGGTGTCTGTGAGGGAAGAAGTCGATGTCAACGACACTCCTTCTGTCTCGCGGCCCAGCCCCTCCGGGGGGCTGCTCGTCCACGCCCTCGTCCTGGCCAACGCTCTCGTCCTCCTCGGGGCCCCCTGGACTCGCTTGGCCTGCTCCGCCGAAGATGCGCGCATCAGGGCGGCCTCGTGCCGCAAGCCTAGAGAAGTGTCGGAGCGCGGCTAGAAGGTTGCTCTTGCCTGCGTTGTTGGCCCCGATCAGGAGGTTCACCGGGCCGAGTTCGATGCGCGTTTGGACATGCGTCCGGTAGTTCTCGATACTGAACCACTCGAACATCGGAGAGGCCTCCCCTCGGCGCGGGTGAGTGAGGTTGCGGCAGTTCCGTCTGCCGCCTCCGTGGAGGTTCCTCAACCAGCGCCTACTTCCCTCTGCTGCCCGGTGTGCCGGGGCACAGAGCCGCCGCATCTGCATCCGCCGGTCGGCCCCATCCCACTTGTACGTCCGCCAAGTGGCGCGGGGTTCGGGTCCTACGGAGCCTCTGAGAGCGGCTCCACTGCGAGCACCTGCTCGTAGGCTGAGCCCCGCCGGCTCATCGCCCCTCCAGCACCCACCCCATCAGCGCCTCATACAGCGTCAGTTGGATGTCCAGGATCTGCTCCAGCGTCACGTGGCACGACTTCTCGTCGGCGAGGCCGTGCGGGCACTCGAAGGTGAACGAGGTCGCGCCGCTGATGTGGTAGATCGCGCTGGTCAGGTTGAACGGCGCCGGCGGATTGCCGCGGTCGGCGTCGGCGGCGGGCAGACCGCCGTGGGGCAGGTCGCGCTCCTTGAGCAGCGCGTAGCAGCTTTCCGCGAGTCCGCGCACCGCTTCCTGCGTCTCCATCGGCAGGTAGGCGGGCCGTAGCACGCTGGGCGCGCTCTCGTGGGAGTGCAGCGACACCGCGAGGTCCGGGCCCTCCTCCATCGCCACCTTCAGGATGGCCGGCGCCTCGGGGCCCATCGGCGCGAAGAACTCGTCGTGCATCGGGTTGACGCCCGCGTCGTTGAAGTAGCAGCCCAGGAACTTCACGTTGTCGCCCACCATCGGGTGCTGCCGCTTACAACCGGGCCAGCCGCAGAACTTGTCATCCGTGTACGTGCCCTGCCCCCAGAAGCGCACGTCATCCACGCTCATTCCCTGCACGGTCTTCGCCTCGAAGCGCGCGATTCCGTCCGGGTTCCCCGCCGGGATGATGAGCAACCGGCACCGCTCCCCCAGCGCGCGCAACTGCGCCTGCTCCCTCCCGGCCAGATCGCGCCCCGTCTCCATCACGCTGATGAGGTTGCACAGGCCCGTCAGCCCTTCGGTCTCCTGCCCGTGCACCGGGCCGACGAACAGGATCACGGGCTTCTTGCGCGCGGCCCTGTCCATGTAGACCGCCGGCTCTCGCGCCCCGATGGCCGAGTTGAAGTTCGCGATGTGCTGCACCACTTCGCGCTCGCCGAAGGCGACCAGCACCATCGGCCGACGTCCCGGAGTCGTGGCAATCGTGGTGACCTGGCCTCGCTGCAGGCCCGCCACCAGCGCACTCACGCGCTCCAGGTCGCCGACCCAGAACGCAGGGAGTTCGCGCTGCGGAATGCGGGCCCTCGCCTCCACCAGGGTCATCCCATCTGCCGCCTGCGCGACCGCGGCCACTGCGACGGTGCACATCGGTCCGAGGATCATGTGCCTCCCCCCAGTACACCGGGGACACGATGCAATCGTGTCCCCCTGTGTCTCTACGGCACCACTTCTCCGATCACGCGTATCGCCGCGACCCGTAGGGCCACCCCCTCGAACAGGGCCGGGTCGTAGCGGTTGGCCTTCTTCGCCTCGGCGATGGGCACGGTGCGGTCCGGCGGATCGGGCAGAAGCTCGATCATGACCTCGTGCACCTTGTCCTCCAGCCCCGAGGCGATGGGGATCGCCGCCTGGCGCTGATAGTAGGACCACGGATCGACCTGCTGGCGTACGCCGATCTCCTTGCCGTCCAGCGTGATCCTCGCGCGACCGGTGTCTGGCCCCATCAGGTCGTAGATCGAGGCCGACGTGCCCTTGAAGCGGAAGGTCAGCGTCGCCCCCCGCGTGTCCGTGTACCAGATCGCGTCCATCTTGCTCGCGAAGCGCTTGCACAGCTCGTCTTCGGGCGGAAGCTGCTTCCACTCCTTCGAGAGCATGTCGGCGGTGATCGTCACTTGCTTCGCGAGTTCGTAGTTCTGCGGGTTGAGCGGCGGCCTCGCCTGGTGCGGTGTGGGCTTCGCATTCGCCGAGAGTTGCTCCAGCGCCGCCGTGATCGTCTCCGCGTAGATGGCGTTCGCATCCGGACTCGGACGCACGCCGCCCTCCGAGAAGAGCAGCTTCCTCTGCTGCTTCGCCTCGTCGGGCTTGCCATTGATGATGAGCTTCCCCTCGCGCGCGAGTTCGGAGATGCGGTACGCAAGGTTGATCGACGGGATGCCGTAGTGCTCCGCGACGCGCTCGTCGGCCGTGATCACCGCCGGCAGCACACCCTCGTTGTAGTCCGTCTCATAGCCCTGCCGGAACGCGTGCAGCAGGATCACGTCGAGGCTGGGGTCGGCCTGCTGCGCCTGGCGGATCATGCCCTCGATGCAGCGCTGCGCCTCCTGCGCATCGCCGGCCTGGTCGTCGGAGGTGAAGTCGATGAAGACCAGGTCCGGCTTGTGCGCGAGCGCGTCATGCCCGAAGCGGTAGATGCTCCAGCCCGAGCCCCGCACGCAGTCACACGTGCTCGCATCGATCTCGGTGACGTCGCCGTACTTCGCCCGCAGCCAGTCCATCACGCCCTTCCGCCAACCATCTGCGTAGTGAATGCCCCCGCCAAAGTACGCGACCTTGAGCGCCTGACCCGCAGCCGCCTTGGCAAAGAAGTTCGGGGCGCCGTCACGCGGCATGAAGGGGCCCTTCGCGGGCAAGGGCCTGTATTGCGGCGGCTGGTAGTAGCGGACCGTGCGGAAGTCGCCCAAGGCCGCCACACCGGGGGCTTCCGTGATCGGCCAGGTTGCGCGCAGGTCGCTCTGGTGCGGACCGATCTCGTCCACCGGGATCGGCTTGAAGCCCAGCTTCAGCGCGGGCGAATCGGGCTTGAGGCGGTAGTCGTGGTTCTTCGCATCGACGAACAGCGGGTCCTCAAGCACCGACGTCTTGTCCGCCCCCAACGCGCGCCACTCATCCCACGTGTAGAGTTTCCCGCCCCCGGGGTAGAGGCTCAGGTTGATGCGCGGCTCGAGGCCCTCCTCCAGGTACACGCAGTTGCCATCCCATTCGTTCTGCCGGAAGTGCGGCGGCTTCATCCGCATGTCATAGAGCAGCTGGCAGCCCTCGCCGCCCCAGCCGTTCCCGTTCCTCTCGCGGAGCCACGCAGTCCCGTCCTTCGTGTAGTAGAAGATGTTGCGCACCATGCGCACACCGGTCATCGCCTCGGGCTCGTTCTCGTTGTAGTCGGCCAGACCGGGGTAGGCCTTGAGGTAGGGCGAGCCGGGCTGCGTACGCTGGTGGAGCCTGTCACGGATCGGCGGCCACTCGCTCCAGTTCGGGTCGAGCATCCCCGCCTGAAATGCCGGCGCATCGACCACGATGTTGTTCTCCCACGTGTTGTCCCGCCCGCCATGATTGTGCAGCCCGCAGATCGGCGCCGCGTAGACGATGTTCCCGTAGACCAGCGTGCCCGTGGTGGGATCGTCCAGGTAGATGCCCCAGGTGAAGTGCGGGTACTCGAACTTCACCTTCCCGCCCTGCACCGGCGCCCAGGAGTTCGCCTTGCCGAAGCCGCCGCAGTGGTGGAAGAGGTTGTAGCGAATGATGTTCCCCCGCTGCGTCCAGTCGCGCGAGCAGAAGTAGATCCCACCCGTGTCCGCGGACTCCAGGTTGCAGTGGCGCACGTGGTTGTACTCGACGACGTTCTCGTTGCCTCCGAGCAGCAGCGCGGCGTGGGGCATGTCGTGGATCAGGTTGTGGCTCACCACGTTCCCGACGCCGTTCACGCTCACGCCCGGCCGGTATGTCTTCACGACCCGCGCGCAGTGGTGCACGTAGTTGTTGTCCGCGAAGTTGTGGCCCGGCTCCAGCGTGTCGCGGTTGCCGCCGTCGATGCTGATGCCGCCGTGGCCGCAGTCGTGGACATCGTTCCCCCGCGCGCCGCTGTACTGGCCGCCCGCGACCGTGATTCCCCAGCCGCCGCAGTTGCGCACGATGTTGCCGGCCGCGACGCAGTGGCTGGAGTTGGTGAACCGGATCGGCGTCCCGTTGCAGCACTCCAGCACGAACCCTTGTAGCGTGACGTACTGCGCGCCGTCCATGACGACGATGTCGTCGATGGTCGCGGCGACCGCGGGCGCGGCGTCGATGAGCCGGGGCGGCTTGAAGTAGAACGCCTCCGTACGCGGGTCGCGGAACCACTCGCCCGGCGCGTCCAGCTCCTCGAAGAGGTTGTCGATGAAGTACCGGTCGCCGATGTGCAGCGCGTAGGAGACGTTCCCCGCCATCGTCAGCGTACGGGTCGCGGGCTCGTGCTTCGCGAGCTTGACGATGTTCCACGCCCAGTCGAAGTACGGGTGGATGTGCACCGAGGCATCTTCCGGGCGCTCCCAGACGTGCGTTTCGTCCTCGCCGTAGTGGAACGACGTGCGGTTATCGTCACCATCGACGGAGGCGACGTACGCCCACGTCCCTTGGTGCGGATCCTGCGGATCGTGGTTCGGGTAGCGCGCGAGGGTCTGCAGCTCGCCGCCGAACACGAACACCGAGACAGGCTTGCCCGCCAGCTCGTTCGCCTTCAGGTCGCACCACAAGATGCCCTTCTCGTACTCCCGCCAGCCGGTGAGCACCTTGCCGCCGGTCAGGATCGGCTTCTCGTCGCCCACGCCGCGATAGACGATCGGCGCCTGCTCGGTGCCCGAATCCTCCGGCCCGAGCTTGAGCGTCTCGCGGAACTCGTACAGGCCTGAGGCCACGTTGACGACCGCGCCCTCGGGCAGCTGCCCCGCGGCCTTCAGCTTCCGCACCTCATCCCGCGCCCGTGCGAGCGTCGCGAAGGGCCCATTCGGCGCACCAACCTCGCCGCTCCGCCCGCTCCACGAGTCATCGCCCTTCGGCGAGACGTAGAGCGCCAGCGGCTCGGCCGCGCCGATCCCTGCGAGTGCCATCAGAAGCAGCAACGAAGCCATCGCTGTCCTCCGTATCGGTGACAGGCACCTACTGCGGCGTCACCTGGAACAGGTCCACCCACGCCACGCCGGGGCTGCCGAGCGCCAGGCCGGGGCTGAGGCGGTTCGCGTCCTTCTCTGCCGTGCCGGTGAACGAGTACTCCTGCCACTCCGTAGTCAGCGGGAACTCCTGCTTGCCCACGCTGCCCAGCGAGACCTTGAGCACCACGCCCTCCGTCTTGCCCTTCGCCCAGATCGACACGCGGTACGCCTGATCGGCCTTCACCGAGATCGGGAACGGCGTGAGGCTCGGCAGCTCGTCGGCGGTCGGGCCGGTCATCCGCAGGGAGTGGCGACCGTGGCGCGCGACGCGCGAGTCCACGAAGCAGTTGGCCGCGCCGGGGATGCTCGCGTAGCAGGCCGACGGCGTGCCCGCGCTCGCCATGTTCTCCCAGCTCGGATCGACCACGAGGTTCTGCGGATCAACCGCCAGGTCGTCTTGCGGCAGCGGGCCGACGGGCAGCGCGTAGGCCCGCGTGCCGAAGGCGTCGATCGGCTCCTCGATCGCCCCGACGGCCACGCTCACCTTGCGGTCCTCGAAGAGCACGTCGGCCTCGCCGGTGAAGTCGATGCCCTCCAACTGAAGCCGCACGACCTGCGGCTTCTTCTCCGTGTTCGCGGCGAGGATCGTGATGACCCCGCGGTTGCGCAGCGCGCACGCGTGGACCGTGGGTGCCGAGGAGGTGACCTTCGGCGCCGGTTCATCCGAGGTGAGCGCGGGGGTCATCTCCGCCGTCTCCAGAGCGAGGGCGCCGCACTCGGCCCACATGACCGGCGACTTGGGGAAGCTGACCCTCGGCGAGCGGATGAAGTACTGCACGGCCCGTGCGCCGTGGATGAGCGCGAGGTAGGTCATCACGCGCTGCTCGTGGGCGGTCGGTTCGCGCTGCCACCACTCGTTCCCGCCGAAAGCCTGCGGCACCATCCAGAGCATCTTGCAGCGGTCGAAGGCGGCGTTGATGCTGTCGGCGGCGCCGCTGACATCGGTCACCGGGCGACTGGGGATCGGGTACGGATCGACCATGACGATGTCCATCGCGTTGGTGAACTGCCGCGCGTGTTCGGCGCCCTGGTAGAAGACGATGGTCGTCGGGTGGTACGGGTCGAGTTCCTTCACCAGGTTGTGGACCTTCGTGAGGTTGCCCACCCATTCGAGGCCGGGCTCATCGGCGATGTACCAGCTCAGCAGCGCCGGGTGATCGCGCACCGCCTCGATCTCGGCGCGCACCTGGGCCATCACCTCGTCGGTGAGGTCGCGGTGATACGGCCACATGAGGTGGTAGTTCACCTTCATCCCGATTTGCGCGCAGCGGTCGAGGTACGCCAGGATCGGCTGGTGCTTCTCCCCCTCGTGCGGGCCGCCGTGGTAGGGCGAGAAGAGCGTGAACCCGCGCCCTACCTCCCCGTCCATCACCCCCTCCTTCAGCGGGTAGTACGTGTAGAAGCCGAAGGGCACGAACGGCAGCCCATCGGCGATCAGGCTGCGGCTGACGTTGTCGATCTTCACCTCGTTCGGCTTGGGCGGCGCCTTGCGGATGCCGGTGGTCGCCTGAGCGAGTAGCTGGTCGCCGCGCAGCAGCCGGCACGTCACCTCGGTGAGCCCGTCAGGGAGCGGGCCGAGGTCGAGACGCACGATCATGCGCCGGTCCGTCACGGGCTGAGCGGCCTGGTCCCCGACCGCAAGGCTGAGGCCGTTCAGGTCGAGGTCCTCCGCGAGGTCCGCCACGATCTCCGCCTGGGCCTCGCTCGTGTAGAGAGACAGCCTCGGCATCACGCTCATGTACGGGGATGACTCCACCAGCAGCGGACCGACGCGCAGCAGCTCCTTTCCATCGGCCGGATCGGCGACGAC
>Ga0194110_10002902_pt1 | contig 21524 bp, 33 predicted proteins | sample TA2Kig1200mmetaG_FD_146192 | JGI IMG/M metagenome (GOLD analysis project Ga0194110, IMG submission 146192) | Freshwater microbial communities from Lake Tanganyika, Tanzania - TA2015032 Kigoma Deep Cast 1200m | ecosystem: Environmental > Aquatic > Freshwater > Lake | place: Tanzania: Lake...
GGGCGACAACGTGAACCTGGAAGTGGCGCTGATCACGCCGGTGGCCATGGACAAGGGGCTGCGCTTCGCCATCCGCGAGGGCGGCCGCACGGTGGGCGCCGGCACGGTGACCGAGGTGGTGGAGTGAGAGGGGCCTGTAGCTTGTAGATCGTGGCGCGTGGAAGCGAGCTTCCACGGGCTACCAGCTACGGGCCACAAGCGACAAGCTTATGATACGAGAGCGCATTCGGATTCGATTGAAGGCGTACGATCACCGGGTCCTGGATCAGTCCACCTCCGAGATCGTCGAGACCGCCAAGAGGACCGGGGCTCAGGTGGCGGGGCCCATTCCGCTGCCCACCATCAAGAACCGGTACACGGTGAACCGCTCGCCGCACGTGGACAAGAAGTCGCGCGAGCAGTTCGAGGTTCGCACCCACAAGCGGCTGCTGGACATCCTGGAACCCACCCAGGACACCGTGGATGCGCTCATGAAGCTGGACTTGCCGGCGGGCGTGGACGTGGAAATCAAGGCGTTCGGCAAGGATAAGAGATGAGGGCGGGAGTCGGAAGGCAGAATCCAGAAGTCAGAACACGGCGGCCCCGGCTGCCCGGGGAAGCCCTTCTGACTCCTGACTCCTGAGAAGCATATGTCTCCAGGGATTTTAGGCAAGAAGATCGGAATGACGCAGGTGTTCCGGGCCGACGGGCAGGTGGTGCCCGTGACCCTGCTGAAGGCGGGGCCCTGCGTGGTGGTGCAGACCAAGACGCCGGTGGCGGACGGTTACGGCGCGGTGCAGTTGGGGCTGATGGAATTCGTCAAGCCGCGGCGCATCAACCGGCCCCTGACGGGGCACCTCAAGCGGCACGCCGGCGTGGAGGGCGTCAGGTTCCTGCGCGAGCTGCGGCTGCGGCCCGACGACGACGACCTGAAGCCGGGCGACCGGGTGCTGGTGGACCAGTTCAAGCCCGCCGACAAGGTGGACGTGACCGGCATCAGCAAGGGACGGGGTTTCGCCGGGGTGGTGAAGCGGCACCATTTCCGCGGCGGCGACGCCACGCACGGCTCGATGTTCCACCGGGCGCCGGGATCCATCGGCGGCTCCAGCTACCCCTCGCGGGTGTGGCCGGGGCAGCGCATGGCGGGTCACATGGGCACCCAGCGGGTGACCGTGCGCAACCTGGAGATCATCGAGGTCAACACCGAGGACAACGTGCTGGTGGTCAAGGGCGCGGTGCCGGGGCCCAACGGCGGCTACGTGGTCGTGCGGCGGGCCAAGAGGTAAGCGCGATGCCGAACGTGGACGTGGTGGATCTCAACGACCAGAAGGTGGGCGAAATCGGCCTGGCCGACCGGGTGTTCGCGGCCGAGGTGAACGAGGCCCTCCTGTACGAGGCGGTGCGGCACTACCGGGCCTGCCTGCGGCGGGGCACGGCCAAGACCAAGACCCGGCACGAGGTCTCGGGCTCGGGCCGCAAGCTGTGGCGGCAGAAGGGCACGGGGCGGGCGCGCGTGGGCTCGATTCGCTCGCCGCTGTGGCGGCACGGCGGGACGGTGCATGGGCCCCAGCCACGGGACTACAGCTACAAGCTGCCCCGCAAGATGCTGCTGGGGGCCTTGCGCTCGGCGCTCTCGGCCAAGCTGCGGGACGGCGAGTTGAAGGTGGTCCAGTCCTTCGTGCTGCCGGACCACAAGACCAAGACCGTGCGCGCGGCGCTGACCCGCCTGGCGGGAGAGGCCAGCGTGCTGATGGTGGACAACCAGGCCAGCCGCGACCTCGCGCTGGGCTCGCGCAACCTGCCCGGGGTGACCCTGCTGCCCAGCCGCGAGGTCACCACCTATCATCTGCTGCGCCATCAGCGGGTGCTGCTCAGCGAAGCCGCGGCGCTGAAACTCTCGGAGGCGCTGTCGCGATGACCATCTATCAAGTTATTCGGCGTCCCATCGTCACCGAAAAAGGCGTCCAGAAGAAGGAAGACGAGCGCACCCTGTGCCTGGAGGTCTCCCCCGAGGCTAACAAGACCCAGATTCGCGCCGCGGTGGAGAAGCTCTTCAAGGTCAAGGTGGAGAGCGTGCGCACGGTGAACAACCTGGGCAAGTTGCGGCGGCGGGGCCGCTTCTCCGGCTACCGGCCGGACTGGAAGAAGGCCTACGTCAAGTTGCGGGCCGGGCAGAAGGTGCCGGAGTTCGCGGAGGTCTGACATGGCCATCAAGAAGTATCGTCCCACCACCCCCACGCGGCGCTTTCAGAGCGTGGTTTCCCGCGAAGGACTCAGCCAGAAGAAGCCGGAGCGGGCGCTCACGGTGGGCAAGAAGCGCACCGGCGGGCGCAACAATACCGGTTCGCTGACGAGCTGGTTCCGCGGCGGCGGGCACAAGAAGAGCTACCGCGTTATCGACTTCAAGCGCGACAAGAGCGGGGTGCCGGCGCGGGTGGCGGCCATCGAGTACGACCCCAACCGCTCGGCGTTTCTGGCCCTGCTGCACTACGTGGACGGGGAGAAGCGCTACATACTCCAGCCGGACGGCCTGGCAGTGGGCCGCACGGTGCTGGCCGGGCCGGAGGCCGACATCCTGGTGGGCAACGCCTTGCCGCTCAAGAACATCCCCGCCGGTACGGTGGTGCACAACATCGAGCTGAAGCCGGGCAAGGGCGGGCAGATGGCCCGCGCGGCGGGCGCCTCGGCGCAACTGGTTTCCAAGGAGGGCGGCTACGCGCTGCTGAAGCTGCCCAGCGGGGAAGTGCGGCGCGTGCTGGTGGATTGCATGGCCACGGTGGGCCAGGTGGGCAATCTGGACCACGAGAACATTTCCCTGGGCAAGGCCGGCCGGTCACGCTGGCTGGGCCGGCGCCCGCACAACCGCGGCGTCTCGATGAACCCGGTGGATCACCCCCACGGGGGCGGCGAGGGCAAGACCTCGGGGGGCCGGAATCCGGTGACTCCCTGGGGCCAGCCCACCCGCGGCTTCAAGACGCGCAACAACAAGCGCACCGACAAGTGGATCGTCACGCGCAGGGGGAAGAAGTAGATGGCTTGTGGCTTGTGGCTCGCAGCTTGTAGGGGTGGGCGGGGGGCTCTCACAGGCCACCGACCGCCGCCTACAGGCTACAGGCTACAAGCTACACGCTCTTGAGGAACTTATGGGCCGTTCGATCAGCAAAGGACCGTTCACGGACACACACCTGACGGACAAGGTGGCGGTGCTGAACGCCAAGAACGAGAAGAAGGTCATCCGGACCTGGTCGCGCCGTTCGACCATCCTGCCGGAGTTTGTGGGTCACACCCTGGCCGTGCACAACGGCAAGAAATTCATCCCCGTGTACATTACGGAGAACATGGTCGGGCACAAGCTCGGCGAGTTCTCCCCGACCCGGGTGTTCAAGGGGCACGCGGCCAAGTCGGGGACGGAGAAGTCGTCCCGGCCGGCATGAGGTAAGCGCCATGGAAGCCAGAGCGGAAGCCAGATATGTGCGGGTTTCGCCGCAGAAAGCGCGGCTGGTGGTGGACCTGATCCGGGGCCGCAACGCGGGAGAGGCCATCACCTTGCTGCGCGGGACCAATAAGCGCATCGCGCCCATGGTCGAGAAGGTGCTGCGCTCGGCCATCGCCAACGCGGAGCACCGGTCGGCGGAAGTGGACGTGGACAAGCTGGTGGTGGCGGAAGCCTACGTCAACGAAGGGCCCCGCGTGAAGCGGTTGCGGCCGGCGCCCATGGGGCGGGCTTACCGCTACCAGCGGCGCATGGCGCACATCGCCATCACGGTGGCGGAGGCCTGAGGCGGGAACATGGGACAGAAAGTACATCCATACGGATTTCGGCTGGGGTTCAACAAGACCTGGCGGTCCCGCTGGTTTGCCAAGCAGGACTACGGCAAGCTGCTGGTGGAGGACTTGGAGCTGAAAGACAGCCTGCGGCAGCGGCTGAAGGCTGCTGGCGTCAGCGCGATCGAGGTGGACCGGCCCGGCAACAAGCTGCGGGTGACCATCCGCACCTCGCGCCCGGGGATCATCATCGGTCGCAAGGGCGCCGAGATCGAGAAGCTGAAGCAGGACCTGACCCGGCGCACGCGGCGGGATGTGTTCATCGACATCCAGGAGGTGCACAAGCCGGAGCTGGACGCGCAACTGGTGTCGGAATCCATCGCCCTCCAGTTGGAGAAGCGGGTGGCTTTCCGGCGGGCCATGCGCAAGGCGGTGGACTCGGCGCTGCGCTTCGGCTGCAAGGGGATCAAGGTGCGGGTCTCCGGGCGGCTGAACGGGGCGGAGATCGCGCGCAGCGAGTGGTACCTGCAAGGGCAGTTGCCGCTGCACACGCTGCGGGCGGACATCGACTACGGCTTCAGCCAGGCCTACACCACCTACGGGGTGATCGGCATCAAGACGTGGATCTACAAGGGCGACCTGCTGGGTGGCGCGCACACCCGGAGCGTGGCTGAGCCGGAGCCGCGGCGGCCGCGGGAGCGCCGCGAACGGCGCGGTCCCGCGCCCGAAGCGGTGGCTCCGCCGCCCGTTCCCGTGGAAGCGCCCGCCAGCGCCCGCACCGCGCCCATGCTGCCGCCGCTGACGCCGCCGCCGCCGCCGGCCTGGAAGCAGGAGACCCCCGGCGGGACCCCGCCGCCTCCGCCCACCGAGACCAAGGAGAGCTGACCGCCATGTTGATGCCCAAGAAGGTCAAGTTCCGCAAGCAGCACCGCGGGCGCCGCACCGGCAAAGCCTGGCGGGGCAGCCAGCTCGCTTTCGGCGACTTCGGGCTGAAAGCGATGGAGGCGGCCTGGATCACCGACCGGCAGATCGAAGCGGCCCGCGTGGCCATCACCCGCTTCATCAAGCGGGGCGGCAAGGTTTGGATCCGGGTGTTCCCGGATAAGCCCATCACCAAGAAGCCGGCCGAGACGCGCATGGGCAAGGGAAAGGGCGCGCCCGAAGGCTGGGTGGCGGTGGTGCGCCCGGGCCGGATCCTTTTCGAGATGGAAGGCGTGGCCCTGGACGTGGCCCGGCGGGCCATGGCCCTGGCGGCCCACAAGCTGCCCATCCCCACCCGCATGGTGGCGCGGCCCCACCTGGAGGCGAAGACCCATGAAGGCTGACAAGCTGCGCGATCTGGACGTTAAGGAGCTGGATTCGCAGGCCCGCGAGGCGGAGGCCCAGTTGTTCCACCTGCGCCTGCAAATGGGCATGGGCCAGCTCGAGGGCCTCAAGAAGTACCGGGCGCTGAAGAAGGACCGGGCTCGCATGCTGACGCTGTTGCGGGAGAAGCAGGCGGGCAAGAAAGGGTGAATCCCGTGGCGGAGCAGGCAGCACAGACTCGCAAGAACGAGAAGGTAGGGCAGGTGGTCTCGACCTCGATGCGCAAGACCATCGTGGTCGAGGTTTCCCGGCGGGTGACGCACCCCCGCTACCGCAAGGTGGTGAGCCGGCGCAAGAAGTTCTACGCTCACGACGAGGAGAGCCAGGCGCGGGTGGGCGACACCGTGCGCATCATCGAGAGCCGCCCGCTGAGCCGTCTGAAGCGCTGGCGGCTGCTGGAGGTGGTGCGGCGCGCGGCGCTGGTGGGAGTGCACGACACGGAGACCTCCCAGCCGGATGTGACCCGGAAGACGGATCGTGGAGCATAGCGGGCGGGCCCGGGCGGTCCGCGAGGCGTGAGGAGACACGGCGATGATTGGCATGCGAACCATTCTGGAGGTGGCCGACAACAGCGGCGCCCGCAGGTTGCAGTGCATCCTGCCGCGCGGCGGCGATAAGGGGCCGCGCGCGGGGCTGGGCGACGTGGTTACGGCCAGCGTCAAGGAGGCGGCTCCGGACTCGCAGATCAAGAAGGGCAAGGTGGTGCGGTGCGTGATCGTGCGGATGCGCAAGGAAACCCGGCGGCGCGACGGCACCTACATCCGCTTCGATTCCAACGCCGCCGTGCTGATTAGCCCGGAAGGCGAGCCGGTGGGCACGCGCGTGTTCGGACCGGTGGCGCGCGAGCTGCGCGACAAGCGGTTCATGAAGATCGTGTCGCTGGCTCCGGAGGTGATCTGATGGCGCGCTCGAGCAGCCGTTACCGTCCCCGGCGCCCCACCGCGGCGCGGGCGCCCCAGCGCACCCGGTTGCGCAAGAACGACACAGTGGAAGTGATCACCGGCAAGGACAAGGGCAAGCGGGGCCGCGTGCTGAGCGTGGATCCGCGCACCGGCCGGGTGCTGGTCGAGGGAGTGCAGATGGTCAAGCGGCATACCCGCGCCAATCCCACCCGGCAGATCAAGGGCGGGGTGGCCGAGCGGGAGCGTCCCATCGCCGCCTCCAACGTGATGCTGGTGTGCAGCGAGTGCGGCCCGGTGCGCATCGCCCACCGCGTGGACGAGGGCGGAGGCAAGGCGCGGCGCCTCCGGGTGTGCCGCAAGTGCGGGGCCCCGCTGGACAAGAAAGGGTAAGCCATGCCGGCCAGACTCAAGGAGCATTACAGGAAGAACGTAGTCCCCAGCCTTCAAAAGGAGTTCGGCTACGGCAACCTCATGGCCGTGCCGCGCCTCGAGAAGATCACCCTGAACGTGGGGCTGGGTGAGGCCACCCAGAATCCCAAGCTGATGGACGGGGCGGTGAACGAGGTGGGGCAGATCACCGGACAGAAGCCGGTGGTGACCAAGGCCCGCAAGTCGGTGGCGGCCTTCAAGCTGCGCACCGGCATGTCCATCGGCTGCATGGTCACCCTGCGGGGCGAGCGCATGTACGAATTCTTCGACCGGCTGGTCAACGTGGCGCTGCCTCGGGTGCGCGATTTCCGCGGGCTGTCCCCCAAGAGTTTCGACGGGCGCGGCAACTACACGCTGGGGATCCGGGACCAGCTCATTTTCCCGGAGATCGACTACAACAAGGTGGACAAGATCAAGGGCATGAACATCTCGATCACCACCACCGCCAAGACCGACGCCGAGGGCTTGGCGCTGTTGCGGCATCTGGGAATGCCGTTCCGGCAGTAGCCGGCAGGAGATAGAAGTCAGGAGCCAGAATGGCTACTACAGCGAAGATCGCGAAAGATCGAAGGCTAGAGAAGGCGAGGACCGGCAAGACACCCAAGCTGCGCTGCCGGCACCGCAACCGGTGCTGGCGCTGCGGCCGGCCCCGCGGCTACCTGCGCAAGTTCAGGCTGTGCCGGATCTGTTTCCGGGACCTGGCCCTGAAGGGCGAAGTGCCCGGGGTCATCAAGGCCAGTTGGTAAGGAGCATAGCGCCATGCTGACCGATCCCATCGCCGACATGCTGACCAGGATCCGCAACGCGCTGGCCGCGCGGCACCCCAAGGTGGACGTGCCGGCCTCGCGGCTAAAGACGGAGATCGCACGCATACTGAAGGAAGAAGGCTACATTCAGAACTTCAAGGTGGCCGAAGAGGGCGTGCGCAAGACCATCAAGGTGTACTTGAAGTACCAGCCCAGCGGCCGCCCGGTGATCTCGCGGCTGGAGCGGGTGTCGCGCCCCGGGTCGCGGGTGTACGTGGGCCGCGACGACGTGCCCCGGGTGCTGGGCGGTTTGGGTGTCAACATCCTGACTACGCCCCGCGGGGTCATGACCGGCCGCGACGCGCGCCAGGCGGGCGTGGGCGGAGAGATTCTATGCCAAGTGTGGTGAGGGGAGTGGTCCTGCCATGTCGAGAGTAGGTAAGAAACCGATCCCGCTGCCGAAAGGAGTCAAGGTCACCCTGGGGCGGGAACTGGTGGTGGAGGGTCCCAAAGGCCAGCTGGAGGTGCCGGTGCCGCCCGGCATCCAGGTCCGGCAGAGCGACGGGAGCCTGGTGCTGACCCGCGAGGACGACCAGCACAGCGCCCTGCACGGGCTGACGCGGGCGCTGGCGGCCAACGCCGTCCAGGGCGTCTCGACCGGATTCACCAGGGAGCTGGACATCGTGGGCATCGGCTACCGCGCCGACGTCAAGGGCCGGGTGGCCACCTTCACCCTGGGCTACTCGCACCCCATCGAGGTCCTGCTGCCCGAAGGCGTGGAACTGAAGATCGAAAAGCAGACCCACCTGGTGCTCAGCGGCGCGGACCGGCAGATGCTAGGGCAGGTGGCGGCCAACATCCGGGCGCTCCGGCCGCCCGATCCTTACAAGCAGAAAGGCATCCGCTACACCGGCGAGGCGCTGCGCAAGAAGGTCGGCAAGACCGGAGCGGGGGCGAAATGATCCAGAAAGTATCCCGAGACGCTAACCGGCGCAAGATCCACGCCCGCCTGCGGCGCAAGGTGCAGGGCACCTCCCAGCGGCCCCGCCTGGCGATCTTCCGCAGCCTGCACCACATTTACGCCCAGCTCATCGACGACGGCCAGGGACGCACCATGGCGGCGGCCTCGACCACCGAGAAGGGCGCCCGGCTGGGCGGCGGCGGCAACCTGGAAGGCGCCAAGGCGGTGGGTAAGCTCATCGCCGAGCGGGCCAGGGAGAAAGGCATTCAGCAGGTGGTGTTCGATCGCGGCGGGTACCTCTATCACGGACGCGTGAAGGCCCTGGCGGAGGCCGCGCGCGAGGGTGGACTGGAGTTTTAGGCGCATGGCACTGGCAACCGTAAAACCCATCAGCCCGCAAGGCTTGAACCTCAAAGAGAACGTGGTGTCGATCAACCGCGTCACCAAGGTGGTCAAGGGAGGCAAGAACCTGAGCTTCTCCGCCCTGGTGGTGGTGGGCGACCCCGAGGCCAAGGTAGTGGGCTTCGCCACCGGCAAGGCCCGCGAGGTTCCGGCGGCCATCAAGAAGGGCATCGAGGCCGCCAAGAAGAAACTGCGCAAGATCAACGTCCGAGCGACTACCATCCCGCACGTGGTGCTGGGGCGCTTCGGCGGCGGGCAAGTGCTGCTGAAGCCGGCCCCCGAGGGCACCGGGGTGATCGCCGGCGGAGCGGTGCGGGCGGTCATGGAGGCGGTGGGCATCGCCAACGTGGCCACCAAGAGCATCGGCTCGCACAACCCGCACAACGTGGTGCGAGCCACGCTGGACGCCCTCGAGCAATTGCGCGACCGGCAGGTGGTGGCCGACATGCGTGGCCTGCCCGTGGAGAAGCTGTGATGCAAGAGGCCAAACTCAGGATCGAACTCTACCGCAGCCCCATCAGCTCGCCGGAGAAGCTGCGGCGGGTGGTGCGCGGTCTGGGCTTGAGGAAAATCAACCAGGTGGTGGAGCGGCCGGATACGCCCTCCATCCGCGGCATGGTGGCCAAGGTCCCGCACCTGGTGCGGGTCAGGGAGCGAGCATGAATCTGAGCGGACTGAAGCCCCCGGCGGGGCAAAGACGCCCCCGCAAGCGGGTCGGCAGGGGCATGGGCTCGGGCCACGGCAAGACCTCCGGGCGGGGGCACAAGGGCCAGCACTCGGTGAGCGGTTTCCGCCGCATGCGGGGTTTCGAGGGCGGGCAGATGCCCCTGCATCGCCGCCTGCCCAAGCGCGGCTTCACCAACATCTTCAAGAAACGCTATGCGGTGGTCAACGTGGCCCGCTTCGACAGGCTGCCGGGCGACAGCTTCGGCCCGGAGCAACTGCTCGAACTGGGCGTGATCAAGAAGCTGGGCGACGGCCTCAAGGTGCTGGGCGGCGGCGAGCTGAGCCGTCCCATCACCGTGCGGGCGCACCTGTTCTCGGTATCGGCCAAGGAGAAGATCCAGGCCGCCGGCGGCAGCGTCGAAGTCATCGGCGCGCCGGCGGGTTAGGCGGCAAGCGAGTCGGACCATGAACAAGTTTCTCGAAGCCGTAGCCAACGTCTTCCGGATCCCGGACCTGCGCCGGCGGGTCCTGTTCACCCTGGGGCTGCTGGCCATCTATCGCCTGGGCGGGCACATTCCCACCCCGGGCATCGACGCGCTGAAGCTGGAGCAGTTCTTCCAGTCGTCCGCGGCGGGGACGGTCTTCGGCTTCATGGATCTGTTCAGCGGCGGCATGTTCCGGCGCCTCACCATCTTCGCCCTGGGCATCATGCCCTACATCACCGCCTCGATCATCCTCCAGTTGCTGACCGTGGTCGTCCCCACGCTGGAGAAGCTGCAGAAGGAAGGGGAGCTGGGGCGGCGCAAGATCACCCAGTGGACCCGCTACCTCACGGTGGGCCTGTCGCTGATGCAGTCGTTCGGCATCGCCACCACGCTGCAAGCCAGCGAGGGGGGCTTCGTGCTGAACCCTGGCCTGGGCTTCATCCTGATGACCATGCTGACGCTGACCACCGGGACGGCCTTCATCATGTGGCTGGGCGAGCGGATCTCCGAGCGGGGCATCGGCAACGGGATGTCGCTGATCATTTTCGCCGGCATAGTGATCGGGCTGCCGGGGGCCGTCGAGCAGATCTACACCAACGTGTTCGTGACGCGGCAGTGGAACGCGCTCCAGTTGATCATCATCATTCTGATCATGATCGCGGTGGTGGCTTTCATCGTGCTGGTGGAGCGCGGCGAGCGGCGCATCCCGGTGCAGTACGCCAAGCGGGTGGTGGGCCGGCGCGTGCTGGGCGGGCAGTCCACGCACCTGCCGCTGAAGGTGAACGCCGGGGGCGTCATCCCGGTGATTTTCGCCTCCTCGATTCTGACGTTTCCCCAGACGCTGGCCATGGTGCCGGTGGTCAAGGACAATCCCTGGCTGAGCGCCATGCTGGCCGCCATCCGCCACTCCGAGCCCCTCTACGTGGTGCTGTACGTGGCCGCCATCATGTTCTTCTGCTTCTTCTACGTCTCGATCATCTTCAACCCCAACGAGGCGGCCGACAACATGCGCAAGTACGGCGGGTTCGTCCCCGGCATCCGCCCGGGCAAGAACACCGCCGAGTTCATGAACAGGATCCTCACCCGCATCACGGTGGTGGGCGGCATGTACCTGGCCCTGCTGTCGCTGATTCCGGAGATCATGATCTCGGGCGTCAAGTTGCAGAACCTGCCGCTGATGGGCAACTGGATTGACGCCAGCTTCCCGCGCTGGCTGCTGGACGGGCTGGGTGTGACCTTCTACTTTGGCGGCACCTCGCTGCTGATCGTGGTGGGCGTGGCCATGGATACGGTCAACCAGGTCGAGGCGCAGTTGATCATGCGGCACTACGAGGGCTTCACGCCGCGCGCCGGGCGCATTCGCGGGCGCAGGAGCGTGTTCTAGCCATGGCGCGGGCCATCGTCATGTTCGGTCCCCCCGGCTCCGGCAAGGGCACCCAGGCGGTGCTGCTGGCCGACGCCCTGGGCCTGCCCCACGTCTCGACCGGGGACATCTTCCGGGCGCACGTCCAGCAGGGCTCCGAGCTGGGGCTCCAGGTGCGGGCCATCCTGAACTCGGGCGGGCTGGTGCCGGACGAGCTGGTCAACCGCATCGTCGAGGAGCGCCTGGCGCGGCCGGACTGCGCCGGCGGTTTCATCCTGGACGGCTACCCGCGCACGCTGCCGCAGGCCCAGTGGCTGGGCGGGTGGCTCGGCGAGCGCGGCTTCGAGCAGGTGGTCGTGAATCTGGAGGTGGATTCCGAGATCATCGTCGGGCGCATCGGCGCGCGGCGGCAGTGCCCGCGCTGCGGCGCCTCCTACAACCTGGTGTTCAATCCGCCCAAGAACGGCGCGGTGTGCGACCGGGACCAGACCCCGCTCATAACCCGCCCGGACGACCAGGAAGCGGTGGTGCGCCAGCGCTTCCAGGCCTACGCGCGGCAGACCGCGCCGCTGCTGGGCTATTTCCGTGACACAGCGCGCCGCTTCCACGACGTGGACGGCGCAACCGGCGGGCCGGACGGCATCGCCCGCCGCATCGTGGAGCTGGTCAGGCAGGGATGATCGTATTGAAGACCCGCAACGACCTGGAGAAGATGCGCCGCAGCGGGCTGCTGGTGCATCAGATCCTGCGGGCCTTGGAAGGCATGGTGAAGGAGGGAGTCAGCACGCGGGACCTCGAGGACGCCGCCCAGAGAATGATGGGCGAGGCGGGCGCGCGCCCGGCCTTCAAGGGCTACTACGTGGAAGCGGCCAAGGCCAAGTACCCCTACGTGCTGTGCACCTCGGTGAACGACGAGATCGTGCACGGGATGCCCTCCCGCCGCCGGGTGCTCAAGCCGGGCGACATCGTGAAGATCGACACCGGGCTGGAGCTGGAAGGTTACTACGGCGACGCGGCCGTCACGGTGGCGGTGGGCGACGTGGACGGCGAGGTGCGGCGCCTGATGCAGGTGACCCGGGAGGCGCTGGAGCTGGCCATCCAGCAGGCGCGCCCCGGCAAGCGGCTGGTGGACGTGTGCGGAACCGTCCAGCGGCACGTGGAAGGGAATGGTTTCTCGGTGGTGCGGGACTACGTGGGGCACGGCATCGGAACGCAGTTGCATGAAGAGCCGCAGATCCCTAACTACCTGGACCCCAAGGCCGAGAACCCGCGGCTGAAGCCCGGCATGGTGCTGGCCATCGAGCCTATGGTGAACGCGGGCGGACCCGAGGCGCGGGTGCTCCAGGACCGCTGGACGGCGGTGACCAAGGACGGATCGTTTTCGGCGCACTTCGAGCATTGTGTGGCGGTCACCGAGAACGGTCCCTGGGTGCTGACCCGGCCATGAGGAGTCTGTGGTGACGCAAAGCGGCGGCCAGCCGGACCGGGGCGTGGTGGCGACGGTGGTTGAACTGCTGCCCCAGGCCACCTGCCGGGTGGAACTGGAATCGCGGCAGCAGGTGCTGGCGCACGCCGCCGGAGCGGGAAAGAATTTTGTCCGCGTCCGCCCAGGCGACCGGGTGCGGGTGGAACTGTCCGCCCACGACCGCACGCGCGGCCGGATCGTGGAGTTGCTGAAAGGATAGGCCGGCGCGGCCGGCCAGAGGCGTATGAAGGTTCGAGCATCAGTCAAGAAAATGTGCGCCAAGTGCAAGGTGATCCACCGCCACGGCGTGGTGCGGGTCATCTGCACCAACCCGAAACATAAGCAGCGGCAAGGCTGAGGAGAACAAAGCATGGCACGACTCGCCGGCGTGGATCTGCCGCCCCGGAAACGGATCGAAATCGGACTCACCTACATCTACGGGATCGGGCGGGCCCGCTCGAACTCGATTCTGCACCGGGCCGGCATCGACCGCGAAAAGAAGGTCAGCGAGCTGACCGAGGAAGAAGTCAACCGCATCCGCCAGATCCTGGAAGAGGAAGGCGCGGTGGAAGGTGATCTCCGCAAGGAGTTCACCATGAACGTGAAGCGCCTGATCGAGATGGGCTCCTACCGGGGGCTGCGGCACCGGCGCGGGCTTCCGGTGCGCGGCCAGCGGACCCATACCAACGCGCGCACGCGCAAGGGGCCGCGGCGGGGCACCGTCGCCAACAAGAAGAAGTCCGCCTCCAAGACCTGACACTGAGGAGCTATGGCCAAGGCAGCAGGTAAAGCAGTCAAGAAGAAGACCTACAAGAAAAAAGAGAAGAAGAACATCCCTGTCGGGGTGGTCCACATCCAGGCGACCTTCAACAACACCGTCGTGACGGTGACCGACACGGCGGGCAACACGGTGGCCTGGTCCAGCGCCGGCTCGCTGGGCTTCCGGGGCTCGCGCAAGGGCACGCCCTTCGCCGCCCAGCAGGCCTCGCTGGCGGCGGCCAACAAGGCCAAGGAAGCGGGCATGCGCACGGTGGAGGTGCGGGTCAGCGGTCCCGGAGCGGGCCGCGAGTCGGCCATCCGCACCCTGGCGACGGTGGGCCTGGAAGTGAGGCACATCAAGGACACCACGCCGGTGCCGCACAACGGTTGCCGTCCGCCCAAGCGGAGGCGCGTGTAAGGATTTCGATGAAGCAGGAGGAAAGCCCCCCGCGGGGCTGTAAACTGCACCCGAGCTGCGGCGTCCCGCTGCGGCTCCTGAGGTAAAGGAGGAGAACTTGGCTCGATACATCGGCCCGGTTTGCCGGCTGTGCCGGCGCGAGGGCATGAAACTACTGCTGAAAGGGGAGCGCTGCCACAGCGAGAAGTGCGCCATCGAACGGCGCAACTTCGCTCCCGGCCAGCACGGCAAGGACCGCAGGATGAAGGTGGTGGGCTACGGCCTCCAGTTGCGCGAGAAGCAGAAGGTCCGCCGCCACTACGGCCTGCTGGAGCGGCAGTTCCGCAACCTGTTCGAGAAGGCCAGCCAGAGCACGGGCGTCACCGGAGACGTCCTGCTGTCGATGCTGGAGCGGCGCCTGGACAACGTCGTCTACCGCATGGGCTTCGGCACCAGCCACCCCCAGTGCCGCCAGTTGGTCCGCCACGGGCACTTGCAGGTGAACGGCCGGCGGGTGAATATCCCGTCGTTCCTGGTCAAGCCCAACGACGTGGTCGAGGTGCGCTCCAAGAGCCGTAGCAATCCCACCATCCTGGCGGCCCGTGACGCCACCGCCCACGCCCCCACCCCCAATTGGCTGGAGGTGGACCGTGAGGCGCTGCGCGGCCGGGTGCTGGCGATGCCCAAGCGGGAAGAACTGGTGCAATTGCAGTTGAACGAGCGTCTGATCGTTGAGCTGTACTCCAAGTAGGGGGCTCCGTTATGTTTAAAGGCTTTCAGAAACCCAAGCGTTTGGTGGCCAACACGGAAACGCTCACCGACCGTTACGGGATGTTCAGCGCGCAGCCCTTCGAGCGCGGCTGGGGCACCACCATCGGCAACAGTCTGCGGCGGGCCTTGCTGAGCTCCATCGAGGGCGCGGCCATCACCGCGGTGCGCATTGAGGGTGTGGCCCACGAGTTCAGTCCCATCCCCGGGGTGGTGGAGGACGCCACCGACATCATCCTCAACCTCAAGCAGGTCCCCTTCAAGATGAACGGGGAAGGGGTGCGGACCGCCCGGCTGCGGGTGGAGCAGCCCGGAGAGGTCGTGAGCGGCCAGATCGAGACCGACTCCGAGGTGGAGGTGCTGGACCGCAACGTGCACCTGGCCACGGTGAGCGAGGACGGCAAACTGGTCATCGAGATGCGGCTCAAGATGGGCCGCGGCTACGTCAGCGCGGACCGCAACTTCGACGAGGACCTGCCGCTGGGCTTCATCCCCGTCGACTCGGTGCATTCTCCCGTCCGCAAGGTCAATTTCGCCGTCGAGGCGGCCCGCTACGGGCAGATGACCGACTACGACAAGCTGGCCATCGAGGTCTGGACCAATGGGGCCATCTCTCCGCAGGACGCCCTGGGCCAGGCCGCCAAGCTGATCAAGGATCACCAGTCCATCTTCATCAACTTCGAGGAAGTGCCCGAGGTGGCCGAGGAGCCCGCCGAGCGGGGCCTCGACCAGATGGCCGAGGTGCTGGACCGCTCGGTGGACGAGCTGGAGTTGAGCGTGCGTTCCTACAACTGCCTGAAGAACGCCAACATCCAGACCATCCGCGACCTGGTGCAGCGGAGCGAGGCCGAGATGCTGCGCACCAAGAACTTCGGCCGCAAGTCGCTCAACGAGATCAAGGAGATCCTGGCCCAGATGGGCTTGCAGTTCGGCATTCGCTTCGACGGCCAGGGCCGGCTCATCGCCCCCTCCGGCATGCCCGTGACGCCCACCCTGCCCGCGCCGGGCGAGCGCTATGAGGACGAAGACGAGCTGGTGGAAGAGCAGGAGGAAGCTCCCCCGGCCGAGGACGGCCCGGCTCAGGAGCCGCCCGAGCAGTTGGGCGAGTAGGAGCACCCATGAGACACAGGCGGAGTGGATACAAGCTGGGACGGCCCCTGGATGCGCGCTGGATGCTGCTGAGAAACCTGGCTACCAGTGTCATCGAACAGGAGCGCGTGGTGACCACCGCGCCCAAGGCCAAGGCGGTGCGGCCCCTGGTGGAACGTATGATTACCCTGGCCAAGGAGGGCGGGTTGCACTCGCGGCGCCAGGCGGCGGCCTTCCTGAAGACCCCGCAGTCGGTCAAGAAGCTGTTCGACACGGTCGGGCCGCGCTTCGGCCAGCGTAACGGAGGCTATTGCCGCATCCTGCGGCTGGGACCGCGCAAGGGCGATGGAGCCGAGCAGGTGATGCTGGAACTGGTGGGCACCACGCTGGTCAAACGGGCGGCCGAGCGGGCCAAGCGGCGCGAGGAGCGCCTCCAGCGCATGCGGGAAGGCAAGAACGAGGGGGAAGAGACCTCCTAGAAGGTCGGTATCGGCCGGGATGCCCATCCCGGCGAGAGACGGTCAGTCTCCGTAAGGCGCAGAATCCAAAATGGTTCTGCGCCTTTCGTGTTTGTTGGGAGAATCCCGGAGAGGTACACAGAAAACTTCTCCGCAAATACTTGACACCGGGAGGCGCAGGTTTTATCATAATAGGTGAGCGTGATTTGCTAAGGAGGTTTCTAATGGCGATTGTCAGATATGGCCCGTTCGACACGGCAGAGTTCTCCACCCCTCTGCGGCTGTTCCAGGACGCCGTCACCCGCTTGTTTAGCGAGCCCGTGACCACCCGGCCCTGGGCCCCCTCGGTGGACATCCAGGAGACCGAGAACGAGTTGGTGCTCAAGGCGGACCTGCCCGACATCGAAATGAAGGACGTGGACATTCAGATCGAGCAGGACACGCTGACCCTGCGCGGCGAGCGCAAGTTCGAGAAGGCCGACAAGGGCCAAGGCTACCACCGCATCGAACGCAGCTACGGGCAGTTCGTGCGCTGCTTCGCGCTGCCCGAGACCGTGGACACCGAGAAGGTGAAGGCCGACTACAAGAGGGGCGTGCTCACGGTGACGCTGCCCAAGAAGGAAGTGGCCAAGCCCAAGAGCGTCAAGGTTCAGGTGACCGGCGAGTAAGCCGGTTTCCCGCGGTGATTCTGGGGCGGCCCGTGGGGCGAGCGTCCACGCTTGCATGGCCGGTTTGAAAACCGGCCGCGGGCCTGGAGGCCCGCCCCACCTGCCTCGGTGGGGGCGACTTCGCCCTGTGCAAGAATGGAAGAGTAGAGGTAAGTCAGCCGTGAACAACGTTAAGACCGTTTTGCTGCTCGGGCTGCTGAGTGGACTGCTGCTGGTGGGCGGACAGGCTCTGGGCGGGCGCAACGGCCTGTGGATGGGCCTGGGGCTGGCGGTGGTTATGAACTTCGCCAGCTACTTCTTCTCCGATAAGATCGCGCTCGCCATGCATCGGGCGCGGCCGCTCAGCGAGCAGGAGAATCGTGAGGCCTACTGGCGGGTCGCTCCGCTGGTGGAGAACCTCCGCCAGCGCCTGAGCCTGCCCATGCCGCGCCTGTGGCTGATCCCGGAGGATTCCCCCAACGCCTTCGCCACGGGGCGCAACCCGGCGCACGCCTCGGTGGCGGTGACGGCGGGCCTGCTGGCGGCCATGGACGACCGCGAGCTGGAGGGAGTGCTGGCGCACGAGCTGGGCCACGTCGCCAACCGCGACATCCTCATCAGCACGATCGCGGCCACGCTGGCCGCGGCCATCACCTTTCTGGCGCGCATGGCGTTCTTCTTCGGGGGAAGCCGCAGCGACGACGAGGAGGGCAACAATCCACTGGCCGGGATACTGATGCTGATCCTGGCGCCCATCGCGGCGCTGCTGATCCAGATGGCCATCTCGCGGACGCGTGAGTACGCGGCAGACGCCACGGCGGCGCGCGCCGCGGGCACTCCCAGCGGGCTGATGTCGGCGCTGCGCAAGCTGGAGGCTTATTCGAAGCGCATCCCCATGGACGCCTCGCCGGCCACCGCCCATATGTTCATCATCCAGCCGCTGACCGGCTCGAGCCTGATGCGGCTGTTCTCGACCCACCCCGCCACCCAGGAGCGCATCGCGCGGCTGCGCACGCTGACGGCGGCAAGCTGAAGCTGGCGTTACTGCTGCTTCGCCGGGGGCAAGTTCAGGCGGCGCAGTATATCCTGGAACAGCGGCTCGTTCCACAGCGGGAAGGACTCATCCGCCCAGCCCGCCCAGGGTAGTTGCGGGTCTCGCTCGTCGTAGGCCCGCTGGAACCACTCCAGGCACTTCTGCCGGTCACCCAGCCGGAGATAGAGAGTGGCGATCTGGTACTGGGCGATCTGCGGACGCTGGAGCATGAGGTCGAGGATGCGGCGGGCTTCGGCGGTCTTCCCCATCTGCTGGTAGAGCGTACCTAGCAGAGCCAGGTTGAGGCGGTCCACCTGGGGCCGGCGCGCCATCGGCTCCAGCACGGCCACGGCCTCCTCGAACCTGCCGTTGCGGGCACGTACGTAAGCCACGAGCCAGACGGAGGGCGGGAACTCTGGATTCAGGGTGAAGGCCTGGTTCATCAGGGCGTCACCCTTGGCCTTTTCATCCATGCTCATGTAGAGGAGAGCGGCCTCGGTGAGCTCGAGAGGCGAGAGGGGGTCGAGGGCCAGGCTGCGCTCGATGTGCACGCGCGATTCCCCCATCCGCTTCATGCAGCGCAGGAAGTTGGCGTACGGCCCATGGGTGTCGCGCGAGTTGGGACTCAGCTCGACGCCGCGCCTGAGCTCCGCATCGGCCTTACTCCAATCCCAGTCGTAGACGAAGTGAATCCAGCCCAGTCCGGCGTGGGCCTCCCCGAGGGTGGGGTCCAGCTTGAGGGCTTCCAAGGCGGCGGCACGGGCCGGCGCGAAAGCCTCTTTGGGCGGCAGGTCGCCCCACCAGGAGCCGCGCAGGCGGTAGGCGTCCGACAGGCCCAGCCAGGCACGGGCGAAGCCGGGATCCAGTTCGGCGGCTTTCCGGAACAGCTCGATGGCCCGGGCGAAGCCCGCCGCAGTGAACTTGTGATAGTAGTCCCGGCCTTTGAGGTAGGCCAGCAGGGCCTCGGGGTTCACCGGCCGGGCGGCCGCCGGTCTCGCGGCGGCGCCCCGGCCCAGCGAGAGGTGGATCTCCCGGGCGATGGCCTGCGCGACTTCCGACTGCGCGGCCAGGATGCCGCCCAGTTCGCGGTCGTAGCTGCGGGCCCACACCTGGGTCTGTCCCTCAACCCGGACAAGTTGGGCGGTGATGCGCGCGCGATCCCCTTCGCGGCGCACGGCGCCTTCCAGCACGTGGGTGACGCCCAGTTCCCGGCCGATCTGTTCGATGGTCTTGCGCGTGCCTTTGTAGGGCATCACGGAAGTCCGGGCGATGACCCGCCAGCCCGCCGCGGGCAGCCGCGCCAGTTGCGTGATCATCTCCTCGGTGAGGCCGTCGCTGAAGAAATCCTCTTCCGGATTTCCGCTGAGGTTCTGGAAGGGAAGAACCGCCAGCGCCGCCAATGCCCCCGGGGCGGAGGCACGCCGCAGCAGGTACACGCCGGCGGCCGCGATCAGGAGCAGCGCAGCCACCGTCGCGACCAGCGGCAGGCGCCGGCGGGGAGCGGGCGCGGCGGGCTCCAGGTCCGCCTGGCGGCTCTTCCACCACGCCTCCAGCTCCGGCTTGTAGGCGAAGACCTGGCCCTGTTTGCCGTGAGCCAGGCGATGCACCGGCAAGCCCTGCTCCTGCTCCCAGCGCTGCACGGTGCGCGGGCCCCGGCGCAGGTAGGCCGCGATCTCCTTCCACGAGTCCAGCCGCTGGCTGGACGGATACTCCGTCGGCGCGTCTCGACCTGGCCGGACCTCGCTCATAAGCGTGGACAACAGCCTCCCTCCTGGGATTCTACCCCGGCGGGGGCCGGTCAATGCTCTACTGCTCCACCACGCTGAACTCCGCCAGCAGGCCGTAGGCGTCCAGATCGTAGGCCGCGCCAGCCGGCTGGTGCTGGGGCGCGGAGCGGAAGCTCCAGGGCGAAACCAGCCCGCGATTGATCTTGCCGTGGTGCGGCCCCAGCGTGTTCTTCAGCGAGCCGATGACAACCACCTCGACCCGGTTCTTCCCGTCGATGACGTGGTCGGTGATGTCCGCCTCGTAAGGCTGCCAGCCAATGACGCCGGCGGACTTGCCGTTGACCAGGACCTCTGCCACGGTGCCGTTCCAGCGGTCCAGCGCCACCTTGATGCGCGAGGCGGAGCGGCGCAGATCATATTCGCGGGCGTACGCCACACGGTCCGCGTAGAAAGGCAGCCCCTGATCCTTCCACACCCCGACAGCCAGCGCCTGGGGCGGGACCAGCTTCCAGCCGCGCTCCCGGGCTGCTACTCCGAACTCCCCGATCACGTAGACCGGCTCGAGCTCGTGGTGCACCGACATGGGGCGAGCGCTGAGTGTAATGGCGTTGCGGCCCACTACCACCAGCCCGGCGATGTCATACACTCCGAAGCGCACGTCCAGCCACCACTCCCCGGCGAGGGGGCTCACCGGCTTGCCGTTGAGCGATACCTTCCAGAGCTCCGGCCGCTCGACCACGGCACGAAGCTGCGCGGTGCTCAGGCCCGGGTCTACATCGAAGAAGAAAGTGGCCTCGAAGCCGGAGTCCGGGGCGAAACGATTCCGGTCGAGAATGGTGGTCTTGTACTGTACGGCGGTGTTCCAGGGGTTGCCGTCGAAGCCGTGCAGCCGGAAGGCCTTCTCCGCCGCGGGGTAGTAGTAAGTGTCCCGGTCCAGCTCCCCGCCCACCCGCAGATCGCAGTAGTCCAGGGTGAGCACGTTGGGGCCTAGCCGCCGCACCGACAGCGGACCGCCGGGGGCGAGGGGCCGCGCCGGGCCGCCGCGCGCCGCCTCCCGCGGCGATGCCGACCCCGAGTCGGACGCCACCACCAGCAGGCTGCCCGCCGGCGGCAGCTCCAGCGAGAACTCCAGCCGCCCGCCGGCGCTCCTGGCGGGGTAGGCGCTGAGTGCGCCGCGGAACAGGTCCATCCGGTGCAAGGTCCGGCCCCGTAGCCGGACCACCGCGCGGGCGGGCTGCTCCAGGCTCGAATTCACGATGAAGAACAGCTCGCCGTCCTCGAGCTGCCGACGCTGATGAAAGAGTTTTCCGGAGGCTTCGACGAGTACCCCGTCGAGCAGCAGGCTCCTGGTCGCGGGGGCGGACAGGTCCGCGGCTTTCACCCAGCGGGGGCCGGCGGACGCGGCGGCCTCACGGAAGGCGTCGCTGGCGGCGCCGTCGATCCGTGACGGCGGCTCGACCAGCGAGAGAATCCGTCCACCCGCTTTCAGGTATGCAATGAGCATCCTCGCCGTCGGGCTGTCGAGATTCTCCGTGCCCGGAGGCAGCACCATCAGGTCATAGGTCCGCCGGCCCACCACCAGCTTCTCTCCCTGCGCCCGGCCGTGATCCTTCATGGTGTTCTCGCAGCCCAGGTCGTACTCGACGTGCAGCGCCTCGAGTTGATTGAGGAACTGCTGGAAGACCTTGCCGATCTCCAGCATGCGCGGGTTGGCCGTCCCGCTGGAGGCGTACAGCCAGGCTGAGGAGGTCGGCTCCAGCACCAGGACGCGGTTCACCTGTTCGCCGGTGGCCAGGGCCAGCGACAGCCGGCCGAAGTAGTCCGCCAGCACGCGGTAGTGCGGCCACCAGGGCGTGTGGTAGGTGAAGGACTGCGGGTAATCGTGCTTGCGCGCGCCCACCAGCGTCTGGTGCGAGAGGTGCTGGTTCATCAGGTTAACGCCCAGCGCGGACTGCCAGTCGCCCAGTCGCTTCATGTCCTCGAAGCGCAATTCCCAGCCGGCTCCGCCATAGGTCTCGCTCAGCGTGCGTCGGCGCCCGAGCTGGTTGGCGATGCTGGAAAGCTCCTTCACCGCGCGCACGTTGCCGAACTGGGCGTTGACGCCCTCGGCGAACTGGT
>Ga0194110_10002907_pt1 | contig 21494 bp, 17 predicted proteins | sample TA2Kig1200mmetaG_FD_146192 | JGI IMG/M metagenome (GOLD analysis project Ga0194110, IMG submission 146192) | Freshwater microbial communities from Lake Tanganyika, Tanzania - TA2015032 Kigoma Deep Cast 1200m | ecosystem: Environmental > Aquatic > Freshwater > Lake | place: Tanzania: Lake...
TCGACCTCGCCGTCGCCCCTGGCGTCGTCCGCCTTTGCGGCCGCGAGTTCCGTGGCGACGACATCGGGGTCATCCTGCTGCGCCCTGGGAGCCCCGCCGCCCTCGTCGTCTGCGGCTCGACCCCCGACGCCTATCGCCAGCTCTGGGGCCGCCTCGGCCACGTCGTCCACCTCGAAGGCGACCGCGGCCGCTGGTACTTCGATTACGCGGTGTTCGACCGCAAGACCTGCGGCCCCGACTCCTTCCTCGCCGTCGGCTACTTCGACCACGACTGGCGTTTCGACCCCAAGCTGCTCTTCGAGGGGAGTGCGGGGTTGAGGGCCAAGATACCCGGAAGCCATTGGGCAACGGCGCCAGACGGGGAGCGCGCCTGGCTCTCGGCCCTGGCCCCTGAGAGCATCGAATCGCGCCGCGGCCCCCTCGCCTTCGACCGCTCGGCGGGCGTGGACTCCGGCCAGTTGATGATTCAGGGCCAGCGCTTCGAGCGCGGCATCGGCATGATCCCCCCCGCCAACGCCACCTGGCGTCTCGACGGCCGCTTCGCCCGCTTCCGAGCCAAGGTCGGCCTCGAGCACACCGGCGCCAGGTTCCCCCTCCGCTACGAGAACGAGCGGGTCCAGTTCGAAGTCTGGGCCGACGGAGTCTGCGTCGCCACCTCCCCCATCCTCTCCTCGACGGACGGCCTGGCAGAGATAGAGGCGGACGTTCGCGGCGCCGAGGTGCTCGAGCTCCGCGCCGTGAACACGAGCAAGCTCGTCTGGCACTTCGGCCCGGTCGGCTGGGCCGAGGCCGAGGTGGTCCGAGAATGAGACACGGATGGTGACGGACCGACACGGACGGGCCATAGCCAGCGGGCCTGTCGGAGTACCGTGACCTTGCCTACGCCTTCTCCAGGAACATCAGCGAGTTGACCTTCTGTAGGTAGGCGCGAATATCCCCCGCGGCGGACCGAGGCGAAGTTCTCTGGAAGAGGCGGAGTATCTGCCTTGCCTCGTGGAAGGCCACTTGCGCCTGCTCAATGCTGAACTCCGACGCGGGCAACTCCATCCGGTAGTCGGCGTCGATCCGCATAGCCCAGAGCGTATGGAGCTTGGACCCTACCTGCCTGAGATTCGGGTCCTCGCACGCGCGCAGCCACTCGCTCAGTTGGTGGGTGTGATCGCGTTTGGCGACGACCCCGTGGGGCCGGAGAGCGCAGAGAACCCCGTTGAGCGACGCGTAGTATGACCTGCTGATCGAGGTCCGCCGGTCGCTTTCGTGGGCGGACTTCGCCAGTGACTCGGCGGTTGTCAGGAAGTCCCACCCGTCCATCCCATCACACCACCTTCACCGTCACGACGAACGCCGACAAGCGCCCCCCATCGTCGCGCGCCAGGGCCTCGTCGAACGCGTCCTTGCACGCCATCGCCTTCTCGACCGGCCCGCCGACCGTTGCACGCAGCCGAACCGCCGCCACGTGTGGCGCATCCGGATCACACTCCACGCTCGTGGCCAGGGACTTCAGCGACGGGAACTCCTCCCTCACCAGCGCCTTGACCCTCTCATGGGCCTCCGAGAGCCCTCTCGCTGACATGAACCTTGCCGCCTCCGGAGCGACAGACTCCGCTGGCGTGGCTGCTGCGTGCCGCGCGTGGAGCGCGCATCCCGCCTCGGCGACCGGCTCGCTTGCCAGTTTCCCCATCGCCAAGCCTCCTGCCTCTCCCTCCCCACGCGCGCCATTCTACAACACCCTGCCCCAAAATGCCAGCGCCGCTTTCAACTCGCCAACGCAGAGTCCAGCAACGTGTCCCCGAACCTTGCCGCCACGCTGGGATGTGGCGTCAAGATGATCAAGCAGGGGAGATGAGCCTGTTGGACTGATGGGCGGCCCCTCAGAGCTCCTTCAGGCGCAGGTTGCGGAACTCGACGCGGGTGCCGTGGCCGAGGAAGCCGATGGGGCCTTTGGTGCGCTTGGCAAGCTCCTCGCAGCCCTTCTCCTGGGCGAGGTCGACGTCCACGATCACCTGGCCGTTGACCGTGACCTTCCACTGGCTGCCCTTGACCACGATTTCCTCGGTGTTCCACTCGCCGGCGGGCTTGGTGGCGCCGCGCTTGGCCGGCACCTTGCAGTAGATCGAGCCGTGGTACTGGCAGGGCTTGAGGGTCTTGTGGATGTCCGCGTAGTCGTCGAGCACCTGGATTTCCTGGCCGCGGATGGAGACCCCGTTGTTGCCGTTGGGCTCGAACTTGAACTCGAAGCGGAAGATGAAGTCGCCGAACTCCTTGGCGGTGAAGAGGTTTCCGCCGCCCTTCTTTTGGCAGACGAGCACGCCGTCCTCGGCCGTGTAGCCCTGGACCGCCCCCTTCCAGCCCTCGAGGGTCTTGCCGTCGAAGAGGCTCACGAAGCCCTCCTCGGCCGCCTTCGGCTCCTCGCCGCCCCAAGCCGCCATCGCCACGCACGCCATCGCCGCAATCGCCATCCAACGCATCGTCCGACCTCCTTTCCTCCCGGCTTGACAAGCCGCCAGACAAGTTCTACTCTAACAACAGCAAGATTCTACTCAGGAGTTGGCCCGTGGTCAAGACGCTTGACAATCGTGGGCGTGTTGATACAATGAGAAGGCAGAAGTCCGGCTTCAGGCCACGGGCGAGGATGCCAGAAGGAGAGTGCCATGGCGCTGTTCTCGTATGAGGCGCTCGACAGCCAGGGGCAGGTTGTCCACGGCGAGATCGAGGCCACGACGAGCGAAGAGGCCATCGTGAAGATTCGCGGGAAGAGCTACTTCCCGACGAACGTGAAGGAGAAGAGCGCGCGAAAGCAGCGGACCGTGGCCGCCGGGCCGCGCAAGCGGAAGAAGGCCATCGCCTTCGGCAGGGTGAAATCCAAGCAGCTCGCCGCCTTCACCCGCCAGCTCTCCACGCTGGTGGACGCCGGCCTCCCCATCGTGCGGAGCCTGAAAATCCTCGAAGAGCAGCAGAAGCCGGGCGTGCTGAAGAACCAGCTCGGGGACGTTGCGGAGGACGTGGAGGGCGGCTCCTCCCTCTCCGAGGCACTCGGCAAGCACCCGAAGACCTTCGACAAGCTCTACGTCAATATGGTGCGGGCGGGCGAGGCGGGCGGCGTGCTCGACTCGATCCTCGAGCGGCTCGCCGGCTTCATGGAGAAGTCGCAGCGCCTGAAAAAGCAGGTCATCTCCGCCCTCATCTACCCCGCCGCCGTCATCACCGCCGCAGGCGGCATCCTGGCCGCCATCATGATCCTTGTCGTCCCCAAGTTCGAGGAGATGTTCAAGGACATGAAGATGGAACTGCCCGCGATGACGAAGATGCTGATCACCTTCAGCAAGTGGATTCAGGACTGGTGGTTCATGCTCCCACTTGTCCCGATCGGGTTCATCGTCGTCCTCAAGGTGATCGGGGCGAACAAGACGGGGCGCTACGTGCTCGACAAGGTGAAGCTCAAGATGCCGCTCTTCGGCATCATCATCAGCAAGTCCACCATCTCACGCTTCTCGCGCACGCTGGGCACCCTCATCACCTCCGGCGTGCCCATCCTCGAAGCCCTCTCCATCGTGAAGGAGGCCACCGGCAACGCGGTCTTCGAGAACGCCATCGGGCGGGTCCACGACAGCATCCGCGAGGGCGAGAACATCGCCGGCCCCCTGGCACAGACCAAGATCGTGGACGCCATGGTGCTGAACATGGTGGACGTAGGCGAGGAGACGGGCGAGCTGGACAAGATGCTGATCAAGGTGGCCGACACCTACGACGAGGACGTGGACGCCCTGGTGAGCGGCATGATGAGCCTGATCGAGCCGCTGCTCATCATCGTCCTCGGCTGCGCCGTCGGCTTCATCGTCATCGCCCTCTTCCTCCCCCTCATCTCGCTGATGCAGCAGATGGGCGGTGGCGGCACCTGATGCCATATCACAACCGATGAACAACTCGGGCGCGGGCCCCCCTCAAGGGGGGCTCGCGCCCCTGTGCGCTATCCGTCCTCGATCGCTCTCGTCCTCGTCCCTCGTCCTCGACTCTTCCCCTCTCCCTCTGGGAGAGGGTAGGGTGAGGGCGCGGGAAGGCTGACAGGGCGTCGGGAACGGGCGTTGCTCCTTATCTCAGGCCCCTCACCCCGCCCTCTCCCAAAGGGAGAGGGAGTTGGCTACGGCTGGGGGAGACGGGCCTTGACACGTCTGGGCGTGGGGGTAGAATAAAGTGGAGAGGTGAAGATGCCCGCCGCGTCCGCCCCGTCGCCTCCACCAGCGCTGCTCCCACTCAAGCGTCCGCCAGGCGCGGCGGGCGCAAAGAGGACCGTAAGATGATGACCACCAAGGACATGCGAAGCGGCCTGCGGAAGGCCCCGGCGAAAGAGACTTCAGGAGTCCTTTGCCGGAATAAAAGACTCCAGGAGTCTTTTTCGCGGGGGGGCTTCACCCTGATCGAGGTCCTCGTGGTCATGGCCATCCTGGGCAGCCTCGCGGCCATACTCGTCCCCATCATCAACTCCGGCCGCCGCATGGCCAAGATCGCCGCCACGCGGAACCTCCTCGCCCAGATAGAGACCGCCATCAGCCAGTTCGAGCGCCAGTGGGGCTACTACCCGCCCGACAAAATCCCGCCGGGCGCCCCCACCAAGAAGTTCACCGCTCCCCCCACCGTCTGGTCCGGCTTCCCCGGGACCGCCGAGAGCGCGGAAGCACTCTACTACTGCCTGTGCAACCTCTACGTGACCCCCTACAGCCCCTACCTCGAACTCCAGGCAGAGAGGGAGTCCACGGACAACAACGGCAACGGCATCCCCGAGATCATAGACAGGTTCGGCCGCTCCTTCGTCTATCGCCGCAAGGCGTTCCCGGCCGACGCCACCCTGCCGGCCGTGTTCCCCGGCGTGGCCAGCCTCGCCACCTACGACGACGGGGCGGACCCGTTCCGAAACAAGGAAGCCTACGACCTCTGGTCCCGCGGCCCGGGCACCACCGTGGCCGACACCGCAGAGGCCCAGTGGATCACAAACTGGAAGTAGCCAGGAGCGAGGACGGTTGCTATGCGCCATAGAATGACCAATTGCGGATTGCGGATTGCGGATTGCGGATTGCGGAAAATCCGGAATCGGAAATCCGAAATCCGAAATCCCCGCGCCGGCTTCACCCTGATCGAGCTGCTGGTCGTCATGGGCATCATCGCCACACTCGCCAGCATGCTCCTCCCGGCCATGTTCTCCGTCATCTCCTCCACCAGGACCAGCACCACCGAAGCCTTCCTCAAGCGGATCGACGTCGCACTCAACGTCTACCACAAGGCCTACGCCTACTACCCGCCCGACTTCATCCCGTCGGGCGCCAAGATCATCAACCTCCAGGGCGCCAAGACCGGCACCCCGCCCGTCTACACGCAAGTCACACTCACCACCGCCGCCTATCCGCCCGAAACCCTCTACTACTACCTCTGCCACAAGTTCCTCAGCTCGGCCCACCCGATGCTCGAGCTACGCGGGACAACCGAGGCGATGGACATCAATGAGAACGGCCTGCCCGAGGTGGTGGACCCCTGGGGCCGGCCCATCCTCTACAACCGCCAGGCCTTCCCCGCCTGCGCACCCACCGAGTACAACTTCGCCGGCAACCCCTACCACAACTTCGACACCTTCGACCTCTACGGCGTCGGCTTCGACGGCCAGACCGGACCCGTCCCTGGCGACCTCCCGGGCATCAGCGCAGCGAACTTCGTCCTGTTCATCACCAACGCCATGAACGCCTCGAACGACGGCGAGGGCGAGGACGACACCCGGAACTGGAAGAAATGAGCATGACCATACGGAAGGCGACCCCGATGCCTGCTGAGTTCCTGAGAATCGCGGTGGCACAGGCTTCCAGCCTGTGTCGGCGACCGGCGCGGCGGCAGCGCGCCGCCTTCACCCTCATGGAGGTCCTCGTCGTCATCAGCGTCATGGCCATCCTCGTCACTCTCCTCTTCCCAGGCGTCCGCGCCATCGTCTTCGGCTCGAAGTCCCAGAGCACCCGCCACGTCATCTCCCAGGTCGAGATGGCCATCAACCTCCACCGCGACATGCGCGGCAGCTACCCCGAGATGGGCACGGGCAACACCTTCTGCGGGCCGAAGCTCGTCGAGCAACTCGGCGACCTCCTGAAGGTCCGCGAGTCGTGCTTCCTCGACACCAACGGCGACGGCAAGCTCGACACGGTGGTGGACGCCTACCGCCGGCCGCTCATCTACACCCGCTACGTGGCCACGGTGAGCACCAAGGACCCCGGCGCCACCAACGGCGAAGGCGGCATCCAGCCGCTCTACAGGCCCACGACCTACGAAATCTTCTCCTGCGGCGCCTACGCCGACCTGGTCCTCCTGAGCACGAGCCTGGAGAGCTACCAGAGCAAGGCCCTCGAGAATAACGGCCAGAAGTACACCCACGACGGCAAGAGAGTCACCGGCAAGGGCAACAAGCCCACCAGCCTGGTGAACCGCTACATCGGCAACTGGTGAGCCGAGAGGAAGCACCACGATGGAAATCCGAAATCCGAAATCCGAAATCCGAAATGAGGGGAGGGCCGGCTTCTCCATGACCGAGATGCTCATCGTCATGGGCATCATGACCGTCCTGGCCGCCACACTCGTCGTCCTCGTCCCAAAGCTCCGCACCGAGGCCATGATAAAGGCGGCCGGCTCCGACATCCAGCACCTCTCCATGGCACTCATCGAGTTCAAGGACGACCGCGGCGCCTTCCCCGCCAAGCCCTACGCACCGACCAACCCCGACGCCCCGGTCGCAGCCGACTACATGGACTACGTCCTCTTCAAGTCCCTCACCGACCCCGACTATCCCGCCGCCGGCCAGGGCTGGGGCCGCGCACGCAGCGACGTCGAGTTCATACGCGGCGACTCCAAGCTCCGAAACCAGTTCCTCGACCCCTGGGGCGTCCCCTACTACTACATCCCTGCCTCCTGCTACCTCCTCGGCGTCCGCATCAACGACCCGACCGACAGCACGCCGCTGAAGGACACCTCGACCGGCAAGGCCCTCGCAAACTTCTACGGCACCACCCCCGTCTGGGACGACTTCAAGACGGGCGACCCCCAGCACAAGTACCCGCACGAGTCCCTCTACGGCCCGCCCGCACTGCTCAACGCCTTCTACAACTCTACCACGTTCCAGGTGATCTCGAAGGGGCCTGACCAGAAGACCGACTACTACAGCGACAAGACCGTCAGCGCTGCCGAACAGGCGATCATAGACGCCTGCGACCGCGGGCAGGACCCCGACGACATCAACAACTTCGGAGGCGGCAAATGAGCGCCAGATGCCTCATCTCAGTTCTCATGTGTAGCGGCAAGCGTCCCGCTTGCCGACCGCAACCGGGACGGTTGCGGCTACGCTGCGGGCCGGCGCACGCGAATCCGTTATTGCAGCCCCAAAGCGCGGGCTTCACCCTGATCGAGCTCCTCGCGAGCATCGGCATCATCATCTTCGTCCTCTCGCTCGCCATCCTGGCGGTCGGGCCGGCGCTCCGCTCGGCAGGCACCCAGGACGCCGCGCGGCGGGTCCGCGCCGCCATTGACGCCGCGCGCGTCAAGGCCATCCAGCAGCGCCGCGCCGTCCGCTTCGAGGCTCAGGTCGCCAAGGACGGCGCGGCGAAAGTCATTGTCCCAGAACAGTGGGGCGTCACCCCAAACGCCGGCGACCCGACGTTCGAGTGGCACCAGTTGCCCGAGCACGTCACCCTGCGCACCAACGCCGGCAGCACCGCCTGGGGCGCCATGCGGGCCTACCCGCCGCCGATAAGCTCGCTGAGCATCACGTTCAGCGCCGACGCCAGCGTGAAGGCGGTCACTGTGGACGGCACCGAGATTTCCGAGAAGCCGCCGACCAGCCAGTTCCTCATCCGCCTCCACACCCTGCGCGAGGCCCCCGACGACGAGGTGAACAAGGGCGCGCGCTTCATCGAGATCACGCCGCTGACCGGCGTGCTGACCTCGTTCGGCTACGAGGAGTACGAGCTCTATCAAAAGGATGGCACGGGCAAGCTGAAAGGCCCTGAGCTGCCCGCGCCCCCGAAGTCGTAACGGAAAACTCCAAATCCGAAGCACGAAATCCGAAGGAAGCACGAAATGCGAAACCCAAATGGGCGAAACAACAGCCACACGGAACAAGGTCCTTCCTGGATTGCCGTTTCGGAGATTGGTGCTTTGGGCTTTGGGATTCCTTCGGATTTCGAGTTTCGGATTTCGGATTTCCCGCATTTCCTGGGAAATGCGGGCTAGCGCCGGAGAAAGAGCAATGCTCCCAGCATTCCGTCAACCCGCCCGACGCCGCGGCGTGACCCTCATCGAGGTGGTCATCGCCATCTTCGTCCTCAGCGTCGGCATCGTCGGCATCCTCTCCCTCTTCCCCACCGGCTACCGCCTCACCCGCAAGGCGGTCGAGCGCAGCATCGCGGCCCTGGCCGCGCGCCACGCCGAGGCCCGAATCTACGCCCTCCTCAACTACATCAAGGCCCCCAGCCTCGCCCTCGAGCCCCTCTACTCCGTGCCCGAATCACGCCGCACGGGCACCATCTTCCAGGTCAACGCCAACAGCCTAGTGTGCCGCGTCCTCGGCGACCAGTCCCCCACTTGGACCGTCAGCCTCACAAACTACTACTGCGTGATGACCTCCGGCGCAGCCGAGGGCCACCTCTACAAGATCACAGGCGTCACCAACAACGACACCCTGAACTTCACCGCGCGATTCAACCAGGCCAACGAGCGGCAGTACGAGCAGGTGAGGGTGGGCGACACCTTCGCCCTCATCGGCATGACCGACCCCACCGCCACCAAGTGCTACCCGGCCAACTTCCTCGGCGGCGCGCTCCCGGGCATCTCCGTCCCCGAAAAAGGCGCCGACCCCGAGAAGAACGAGACCCGCGCCATGCCGGTGGCCACCTACGGCGATGCCGGGCAGAACAAGGACCTCTGGCGTTACAGCTACGGCTGCGTCCTGACCTGTCCGACCCCCGAGCGGCCCGACATGTGCCGCCTCGACATCTTCGTCTACAGCGGCTTCCCATACCGCGCATCCTACGCCGACCCCTCGGCCGTCAACTCGATCGTCGTCGGCCGGCACGTCGCGCAGATACCGGCGGGCAAGAAACAATGAGAAGGAGGAGCGAGTTCGTAGTGCGGGCTTCAGCCCGTATCTTGGCAGCCGCGAGCCGCGAGCCACGAGCCGCGAGCGCCGAGCCAGAAAGAGAGGAAGCGGCTTCTGCTCCTGTCTGAGGCTCGTAGCTCGCCGCTCGAAGCTCGAAGCTCGTGCGGCCTGAAGGCCGCACTACAAACCAGCCGCCCTCGAAGGAGGACAGAGCCATGTTGACCCTGCACAAGCCACAGGCGCGCGGACGCCGGGGCTTCACCCTGGTGGAGCTGATGGTCTCCGTCGGCCTCACCGCCATCCTCATGTGGGGCGTGCTCCAGCTCTACAGCCAGGCCACGCGCTTCTCGGCCACCATGTTCGCCGAGGCCGAGCTCGTGGCCGGCGGCCGCGCCGTGCTCGACCGCGTGTGCCGCGAGCTCACCAGCGCCGCCACCCTCGACAACGGCTACCTGCGGATCATCAACGACGGCACCGCGACCGCCGGCCACGACATGCTCCAGTTCGTCGCGCCCGTCGGCCCCGACAACGAGCTCGCCCACGTCCGCTACCACGTGGACAACACGGGCATGCTCTGCCGCTCCGTGCTGACCCCCGTGGAGACCAACAACCCGAGCTTGGTCGAGAACGCCTTCCCCAGCCCAAGCCCTCTCGGCGTCGCACTCGAGAGCATGAACATACAGTACATTGACCCCGACGCCGGCACCTCAGAGCTCCGCGACGCGTCGAGGACCTGGCGCGACGAGAACCAGACCGACCCAACGGTCCCGCGCCTCCCGCGCGCCATCCTCATCGAGCTGCGCCTCGCTGACAACAAGGGCACCATCTCCATCGTCCTGTCCAGCGGCGCGTATCTCGGAGGAAGCGGAATCTAGCTTATGTTGCGGAAAGTGCTATCACAGGCGGGACGCCGGTGCCACCGCTGAGACAAGGGGCTTGGTGGCACAGGCCTCTGGCCTGTGATTGGGGCAGCAGCCCCCTCCCACTTTCCACAACGGGAGCCATCTAGAGCGGCGGCAGTCAACCCAGGCAAACGGAGAACTAGCCATGCGTCGAACCCCTCGCACCCCCGAACAGGGCACGGCCCTCATCATCACCGTGGGCCTCCTGGCCGTCCTCGCCGTCATCGGCTTCGGCTTCGCCGTCCTCGCACGCCTCCACCACGACATCTCGGGCTCCTACCGCGCCTCGGCCCAGAGCGACCTCATCTCCAAGGCCGCCATCAACTACGCCGTGGGCGACATCCGCTCCGGCTGGGCCAACGCCCCGACGAAGGCCGACGGCTCCCCCGAGCCCCCAGGCTCCCTCCGCTCCTTCCAGGCCGGCGCCGTCGCCGAGCCCATTGACAGCCCGGCCTCCCCCTGGTTCGTTGACCCTGGCATCAGCAACAGGGGCTACGAGGACACCGCCGGCCGCCGCCACTACTGCAACCTCAAGTGCAACTCCTACGCACTCGTCCACGAAGAGCTCGGACCAAGAGTCGGCGTCTCCAACGCCAAGGTCTTCGACTGCGCCGGCAAGCTCAACATCAACGACCGCGACGACACGAACAGCGACCGCCTGAAGGCCACCATGGCCAACCTGTTCAAGGAGCTCTTCGCCGACATGACCGCAGCCAACTGCACCCAGTTGGCCGACGACATCCTCGCGGCGCGCAACGCCCTCCCCGACAAGCGCTTCGCCTCCCTCGACCAGCTCCGCACCAAGGTCCCAAGCTCCTTCATGGACGCCCGCAGGTTCGAGGCCCTCAAGCACTACCTCACCATCTACTCCTGGCCCCACATGCTCCCGGTGGTCAACGGCGAGTTCCCCTACGAGATCGCGCCCACCGGCTCCGCCACCGGCCTCGTGCGGCTGAACAGCAACCGCAGCTCCTCGCCCGCCAAGTTCTACCTCCGCAGCCCGATCAACATCAACACGGCCGGCAAGGAGCTCCTCTACGCCGTCTTCAGGAACATCGTGGCCGCGGACGGCACCCAGCTCACGGTGGATGAGGCGCGGAAGATCGCCGAGTGGATCCAGCGCCGCCGCGAACCTGAGAAGCGCGACTACTGGCCAGCACTCAGCATCCCCGCCACCTGGTGGGCCTGGGTCGAGCCCACCCAGAACCCAACCTACCGCGAAGTGGTCCAGCGCAAGATCGAAGCCTGGCGCTCATACCCCATCGGGCCGTTCGACTCCTGGAACGAGGTGGCCGACTTCTTCAACAACCTCACGAACCGCTCGCTGGGGGACACCGAGGCCGACCCGATCCAGACCGAGGCGCCGCTGACGGCCGCCAAGGCCGAGGCCTGCGTCGCCGCCACCTCGCCCAACGCCACTGCCGCGGGCCTGGCCGGCTACAACACCTGGCACCTCGGCTACTCCCGAACCAAGAAGGTCAGCACGAGCGCCAACTTCCGCGAGCAGATCGCGCGCGACAAGCACGACGCCACCTGCCCCCTGGCCCCACACGTGACCGGCAAACACCAGATTGCGCCCAACGGCGACACCTATCCCCTCTGCTTCTCCTCCCTGGGACGATTCGAAATCTACTCCCGCACCTACACCTTCCTCAAGGTCGAGCAGGGCGCCTGCACGCCCGGCACCGAAACGCAGACCGACAACACCTTCACCGACACCTCCAAGACCTGGACCTCCTCGCCCAGCCAGTACCGCGGCTACTCGCTCCTCGTCTACGCAGGCAAGGGCAAGGGACAGCTCCGCGGCATCGTCTACATCCGCGACAAGGGCGCCGGCACCGGCAACACCCTCATCACCGACAGATGGAGCGTGCGACCCGACGGCGCCAGCGCCGACCCCACCGTCCGCTCCCGATACTACATCGTCGGCCCAGGACCCCTCCTCGACCGCGTGCCCACCAGCGGCTCCGAGGTCACTGTCAGCTCAGCCACCCCCCACCTCCTCACCGACTCCACCGCCACCTGGCAGGACGACCAGTGGAACGGCCACCGCATCCTCACCTACCGCGGCTCACTCAGCGGCGGAGTCGAGACCATTGACGACGCCTCCATCCAGGAACGCACCATCATTGACACCGACAAGGCCAGCAAGTCCCTCATCCTGGCTCCCGCCCTCGACACGAACCTGATGGCGAACCTCACCTACACGGCCTACATGATCCTCGGCTGCGACGGCGTGGTCGAGCACAGCGTCGCCACCAAGGCCTACGACGTCATCCACCACACCACCCAGCACGACTTCGAGCTCAACCGCCCCGCCGCCCCCACCGGCGGCTACACCTACGCGGCCACCGGCCCGAACGGCCACCGCGCCGCCAACGGCACCGTCGTCGGCACCGTGACCGCCTCGAAAATCGACGGCTGGATCGCCGCCCGCAAGTTCCCCGTCGTCGCCCAGGCCGCCGTGACCAACCCGATGCTCCACAACTTCACGAAGGCCGACCTCGAGCCCGACTCCGGCGGCACCTTCGTGGCCTCCAACCCCGTGAAGGCGGACATCCAGAAGGACGCCCTGTCTGCCAACGGCCTCTTCCTCTCCGACGGCATCCACCTGACAGGCGGGTCTGCCAACTACGCCGACTTCAAGGTCACAGGCTCCTTCGTCACCGACGACCGCCTCGAGGGCGGCTTCGTGAGCTTCTGGCTCCGGCCCAACGAGGACTTCCTCAAGTCCGGCACCACCCGCACCATCCTCAAGGTCTTCGGCAAGACCCAGGGGCAGGACGAGATCACCCTCCTCGTCAGAGACAGCGCGCCCAAGCGCGTCCTCGAAATCGAAGTCAAGTCCTCCGCCACCGTCTACGAACAGACGCTGAACGACGGCAACCACAAGCCACTCAAAGCCGACGCCCCGGACGTGAAATACAAGGGCGGCACGGCACGCTACACGGACACCGCCGACATCTCCACCTGGAAGCCCGGCGAGTGGCACCACATCGCCTTCGCCTGGTACGAGTGCATCGAGGACGCATCCTTCGACACCAACCCTACCTACAACACCGACAGCAACCTCGCCACCAGGTGGCAGGACGACGACCTGACCGGCGGGGGCGGCAAGCTGCCCAACTACATCCTCGACGACGACGTGCAGTGCGCGGTCAGGGTGTGGGTGGACGGCACGGCCACCGCGCGCAACACCAGCATGCCAGCCTTCAACTTCTACGCGAACGCAGGCGCCCAGCCCGCCGACATTCGCCTCAGCGGCGACGCCGCCGCCACCATTGACGGCCTCTGCGTTGGACGCCACACCGACAAGAACCTCCCCTTCACCGTCACACCACCCGCCCGCTACGACGGCTTCACCGCCCTCCAGTACGCCGAATACCAGTCCCCCACCATCACCCTCTCGAACCCCGGCGGCGACCTGATCACCCTCGGCACGGTGAACTTCACCGGCTTCCTCCCCTTCATCAAGGAGCCCGACCGCTGGGGCGGGCCTGGCGGACGCAACGTCAAGTTCCCCATCCGAGTCCAGGTCGGCCTCAGCAGCGACTGGAGCAACGTCTTCCCCGAAAACGGCACCGCGAACACCCACCTCCAGCCCGTCGTCGCCGGCGGCGCACTCGTCAAGGGCGCCAACAACCTCATCACCACGTCCGGCGCCGCCCCGACCATCCAGTACAGGCTCTACCTCTACCCCTGCCAGGGCACCGACACCAGCGACACGACCCTTCTCGGCCTCCTCAAGGGCCGCCAGACCCCCGTCGTGGAGGACGTCACCATCACCTACCTCGGCCCCGTCGTCTACTACTACTGGCAATAGCCCAGCCCGGCCCGCCAACCATCAGGGGCACGGCCATCCAAAGCCGTGCCCCTCTTCTATCGTCCTCGCTCCCCAGTGGGAGGGCGCTGCTCTCGTCCCCACGCTCCCGGTGGGAACGCAGTGTCTGGGACGCTCCTGAGCCTGTGAGGAAATCACACGGACGGCCACGGACAAGCACGGACGGGCAGATTCCTCGGCGATGGGGTGTGTCCGTGTCCGTCCGTGTAGGTCCGTGTCATTCCTTCACAGGCTCTCCTGCGTCCTCGACCCTCTTGGACTTTTCGGCGGCTTTCGCGTAGAATAGCGGCGGGAAGGAAGCCTAGCTCAGACTCGACGCTGAGGAGCCAACCGATGAGTCGTTCCTGGACATTGGCGCTGCTATCCCTTGCGCTGTGCGGTTCAGCCGTCGCGGGCGCCGCCGAGCCGGCCCCGCCCCCCGCCAAGAAGGAGGCCGAACAGGTCGAACGCCTCCAGGTCTGGGCCGACCGCATCCTCTATCACTCGGACACGGGCAAGTTCTCCTTCGGCGGCAACGTGCTCGTGCTCAAGGGCGAACTGCGCGTGGACTGCACCGCGATGGAAGGCTCGGCCGACCCCAAGACCCGCGAGCTCGTGGCCATCGTCGCCACGGGCGACGTCCGCCTCTCCACCGTGGACATGATCAAGGTCGGCCCCGAGCAAGAGCGGCCCGCCACCACGAGCAACGCGCCCGACACCTGGCGCGCCACCTGCACTCGCGCCGACTACGACCTGAAGGTGGGCAAGATCGTCATGACCGCCGAGGCTGGCAAGCCGCGCCCGACCCTTCAGCGCGCCCAGGGCAACGGCGAGGCCGACACCATCATCTTCCTCCCCAACAAGGGCGAGTACGAGCTCATCGGCAACCCCGTCATACGCGGCGAAATCCCCACCGGCCCAGCCAAGCCGCCCACGCGCACCACCGCCGAGCCGAAGGCCAAGGCGAAAGAGTGAGGAGTGAGAGTGAAAGGGAAAGGGAAGGGGGAAGACACCGATGGCCTGTCAATCCAGGCTCTTCCCTTTCACTTTCCCTCTCACTTTCACTTCCCTGCCTCACACGCGGAGGACCTTGACGACGTTGGTGGCGCCGGGCAGGAGGGCGGCGCCGCCGACGAGGACGATCAGCTCGCTCCGTTTCACGACGCTCAGCCGCACTAGCATCCGCTCCGCCCTTGCCATCAGCTCATCCGTTGAGGTGGCCACCGGGGCGGGATGCGCCTCCACGCCCCACACGAGCGCCAGGCGGCGCCTTGAGGCCGCCACGGGCGAGAATGCGTGGATGGGACAGGCCGGCCGCCGCTGCGCCACGAGCCGCGCCGTCGCACCCGACATGGTGAGCACCACGATGGCCGCGGCACGCACGTCCTCCGCCGCTCGCACCGCGGCGTCCGCCACCGCCGCGGGCACCGGCAGTGCCTCCCATGCCCTCAAGCTCGCCCGCTCCGGACGGTGCACCGTCTCCGCTGCCTCGGCGATCCGCGTCATCATCCTCACCGCCTCGACGGGGTAGGCCCCGATTGAGGTCTCGGCCGACAGCATCACGGCGTCCGCTCCGTCGAAGATCGCGTTCGCCACGTCCGACGCCTCGGCGCGGGTGGGCCGCGGGCTCTTGATCATGGACTCCAGCATCTGTGTGGCCACGATGACCGGCTTGCCGCGGCGATTGGCCTCGCGGATGATGCGCTTCTGAAGGACGGGGACCTGTTCGGGCGGCATCTCGACGCCGAGGTCCCCGCGAGCCACCATCACGCCGTCGGACGCATTGAGGATGGCATCGAGGTCGTCCACGGCCTCGGGCTGCTCGATCTTGGCGACGACCGGCGCGTCGGCGCCGCGCCGGCGGATGGCGCGCTTGGCGGCCCGAACGTCCGCCGCCCGCCGCACGAACGACAGCGCCACGGCGTCCACCCCCAGCCCCAGGCCGAAGGCCAGGTCGCACCGGTCCTTGCCCGTCATCGCGGGCGCGCTCACCAGCACCCCGGGCAGGTTGATCCCCTTGTGCTCGCTGAGCTGGCCGCCCACCACCACCTCGCAGGACACCCTGTCCTTGCCCTTGCCCAGCACGCGGAGCTCGAGCAGGCCGTCGTCGAGCAGGATGCGGTCGCCCACACGCACGTCGCGTGGCAGGGCGCGATAGGAGGTCGAGACGCATTCGGCGTCCCCCACGATTGGCTTCGTGGTGATCGTCAGCCGGGCGCCGGGCCGCAGCGTCACGGCCTTCCCCTCCCTCAGGCGCCCGGTGCGTATCTTGGGACCCTGGAGGTCCTGTAGGACACAGACGTTGGCATTGAGTTGGTCGGCGACGCGGCGGATGCGCGCCACGCGCGCGGCGTGCTCGTGGTGCGTGCCGTGGGAGAAGTTCAGCCGGAAAACGTCCACGCCCGCCTGTGCCAGCTCCCTGATGCGGGCCGGGCTGTCGCTCGCCGGCCCCAGGGTTGCCACGATCCTCGTTCGCATCGGCGCCTGGCCTCCTTCGTAGCCCGCCTCTCCGAGGCGGACGGCTTGAGACACCCTTACACGCCGTAGCGGATTATAGCCAGCACAGCAGGGGGCCGCAACGATACTTGAGCGCAGCCACAGGAGCGCATACAATGTGGCCGTGCGAGCACTGGAGGCTGGCCGCGCTCCGGCCGCTCCGCGGCAATCCACAGCGGTGACTTCGTCACCGCACTCCATAATCCGGTCTCCCAGCGAAGCGGGAGGAGTGTGGACTGCGGCATCGGAGATGCCGCTTTGCGTCCCAGCGGAGCGGTCGAACGGGAGAGAGCTCAGCCCTCGAGGTGCGAAAGGTGCCAGCAGGAGTCCGCACGATCTTCTCAGCCATTGCAGCGCTCCTGGCCGCCGCCGCGCGGCTGGGCGCAGGAGGCGACACCATGCCCAAGCCACAACCGCTCTTCGAGGTGCGAAGCTCCAAGGACTGGGCGGCGGAGATCGAGGTGTCCGCCGCCCGCCGCGCGCAGGCGCCCGTGAGCAAGCTCCTCTACGGCAAGTTCTGCGAGCACCTCGGCTCCAACATCTACAACGGCATCTGGGCGCAGGTGCTCCGCAATCCGGGCTTCGAGCCGTGGGGCCTCTTCGGCAACGACGCGCAGATCGCCCACAAGGTGGCCGGGCTCGAACGCGAGTTCGGCGTGAAGGGCCTCGCGGCCAGCCGGGCACGCGGCATCGCCTTCCCCTGGGTCCCCTGCGGCCAAGGGGAGGCCGCCTTCGAGCTCGACAAGGCCGAGCCGTTCAACTCCGAGACCTCGCAGCGGGTCGCCGTGGCAAGCGTCCCGAAGGGCGGCGCCGTGGGCATCGCACAGCCCATCTGCCTGCCGCTCCACCGCGTGCGCGACTACGACCTCAGCCTTGCGGCCCGAAGCAAGGAAGGCGAGGCGCCCCTTCTGGTCGCACTCCGGCGCGGCACGCCCGACGGCGCCGTCGTCGCGCGGGGCACTCTTCGCGTCGCAGGGCCACTGTGGGCGAAGCACCGGCTCCGCCTGAGCCTGCCCGAAGGCAAGTACGAGCGGGGCGAGGTCTTCTCCATCACTATCGCTCTCACCTCCCCCGCCACTATCTGGCTCGACGAGGCGGAGCTGTTCCCCGCGGACAGCGTGGCGGGCTTCGACCCCGACGCGGTGCGCCTCTGGCGCGAGGCCAGGCTGCCGCTCCTGCGCTACCCCGGCGGCAACTTCGCATCCGGCTATCACTGGCAGGACGGCGTCGGCCCCCGCGAGAAGCGCCGCACCACGTTCAACCGGGCCTGGAACCAGCCCGAGCCGAACCACGTGGGCACGGACGAGTTCATGGCCTATTGTAAGGCGGTCGGCTGCGAGCCGTTCATCTGCGTCAACGCGGGCGACGGCACGCCCGAGGAGGCGGCCGCCTGGGTGGAATACTGCAACGGCGCCGCGGCCGCCCGCTTCGGGCGCCTGCGCGCCGACAACGGCCATCCCGAACCCTACAACGTGCGCGTGTGGCAGATCGGCAACGAAATCTGGGGCAACTGGCAGATCGGCCACTGCTCCCGCGAGGAGTACGCCGAGCGCTACGAACGCTTCTACAAGGCGATGAAGGCCGCCGATCCCACGATTCACATCATCGCGTGCGGCCAGGACCTCCGCTGGAACGAGCCACTCGTCACCCGCAAGGGGCCGCTCATCGAATCGGTCTCGATCCACAGCCTGATGGGCGGGGGGCTGCGGAACACCGGCGACGCGCTCGCGGCCTACGAATCGCTGATGGCCTACCCGACCGCCTACGCCGCCGTGCTCGATGGCCTGCGGAAGCAGATGGCGCCCCACGTGGCGAAGCCGACGCTCGCCATCACCGAGCTCCAGCTCTTCACCAACCAGCCGCAGTTGCCCAACAACTCCGAGATCGCCGAGGCGCTCTTCCTCGCCGGCATCATCCACACCGCGGTCCGCAGCGGCGGCCTGGTGGAGCTGATCACCCACACGGCCAACATGAACCACGGCGGCGGCCTGCGAAAGAGCCGCGAAATCGTCTTCCCCAACCCCGTCTACTTCACCTCCCGGCTCTACGCCACGCAGCAGGGAGTCTTCCCCGTCGCCACCCGCGTCACGACCCCCACCACCGACGTTCCGGCTCGCGGGGGGCTGCCGGAGGTGAAGTCGTCGCCCTATCTCGACGCCCTCGCGCTCCTCGGCGAGGCGGGAGCCACGCTGGTCATCCTCGCGGTGAACCGCCACCACGAGAAGCCGCTCCCCGCCACGATCAGGCTCGACGGCTTCGCCGCGCGGCCCGCCGTCCGCGTCCAAACCATACGTGGGAGCGGCTACCGAGACAAAAACAGCTGGCAGGAGCCAGACCGCGTGCAGCTCGCCGAGCGCGTGGAGAAACTCAGCGGCCCGTCCTTCGCCTTCTCCTTCGATCCCTGCTCCGTCACCGCCCTCGCGTTCCGCCGCGCACCCTGACCCCTCACGGAGGCCAGATGGCCAAGAAGCACCAGAAGCAACCCCCCCGCTCGGGCTGGCCCCGCGGCGAGAAGCGGCCGTCGGGACAGGCCAAGTTCGCCGCCGTGCAGAGCCTGGCTGACAGGTTCGCCCGCGGCGCTCTCCCGGATGCCGAGCACAACCGCTACACGCTCCGCCTGAGCGCCATGCTGCGAGAGTGGCCCGACTTCTCCCATGTCAGGTTCGACACGATGGAGCTTCAGAGCGCGCTCAGGTCGTTGCCCGATGGCGAGCTGACAGCGCTTCTGAACCCGGACAGCAGCCCGCGGCGTGCCGAGAAGGCCCGCGCCGAGCTCATCCAGATGCTCTTCGAGCCCGACCTGGTCAACCAGGCCTCCGCGGCGCTCGGCAACGCCATCGGGCGGGCCGGCTCGCAGGACGACTCCGGAGCACTGGCCCTGGCCCTGTTCTCCATGCGCACCTTGGCCGACAGGTCCCTCCCCGTCGGGGCCAACCCCCTCCTCAACCTGGTGCTCAATGCATCGCTGGCCGACCTCCACGTGCTGGGCAACGCGATGCGGGAGATTGACCAGGCGGCCGCACCGAAGGAAGGCGAGACGCCGCCTGACGAGGAGGCGCTCCGCACCCGGCGCCGCGAGGCGATGGAGAAGCACCCCGCCTTTCAACGCGACGCCGCCCACCGCGCCTTCACGACGGGCCACCGCCTCCTGAGCTACCTCGACACGAACATCATCCGCGCCTCCCTGCCGCCAGAGGCGCTCGCCCCTCTGTTCGCCGAGGCGATCAAGCAGCCGGCGGTCACCCCCGCGGGCACCGAGGCGCAACCCCAGGGCGAGGCCGCTGGGGGGCAGGCGGATTCCGAGACCGGCCTCGGGACGCGAGTCCGCGCCTTCGCCGCCGACCCCGCAAACGAGCCACTGTTCCGCAAGTTCGCCGACGACCTCGCGGCAGAGGCCCGTGCCGCGATGGAGAACGCCCACCCACTGGCCGCGCGCATCGCCGCGTTGGCCGACTTCGTGAGCAGGCGCGGCGGCGTGGACTCCGCCGCGTGGTTCATCGTCGCCCAGGGCTGCCTCGCCAGGCTGTTCCGCCAGTTGGCCTTGGCCCAGGCAGACGCTGCGCCGTCCCCCAGCGCCTCAGGCAGCCGCGCGGGGCCAACCGTTTGATATGGGAGCCATGCGTCATGTCGAATGAGCGACGGAAGTTCAAACTCCCTGGCGGTTGGCCGCGGCGCGGCGGACCGCCGCCCGCCACGCCCGAACGCAGGCACAGCTTCCCCGGACCCCCCGGTCTCTCCCGGCTCCCTAAAGGGGCAACGGGGTTCCACATGCTCGAAGCAGTGCAGCGCTCGATGCTTGAGATGCAGGCCGGTGGCCCGAACCCGGAGGACTTCGGCCGCCGGCTCCAGCGCCTTCAACACCTCATCTCAACCCACCCCAAACTGTCGCTGATACGGCCAAGCGTCCGCAAGCTTGCTGACGCGGTGGCGGAGCACAGAAGGGCCAACCCGGACCTCAAAGCCCAGCCGGACGAAGCCGCCTTGGTGAAGGGCAGGGGCCAGATCTTCCAGAAGGTCTTCGACGGACCATTCACGGAGCGCCTGGCCGAGGCCATGATGGAGGCCCTGCTCAACGCCAAGTCATCTGACGACGCTGATGCGCTGGTGGTAGGGTCCCTCTACGCCGGACAAGCCAAGTCGGGCGAATCACTGGGCGAGAACACCCTTCTCAGGATGCTGGTTGACGCATCCCTGGACGAGGCAGGACGCGCCGAGGAGTTCGCCCGGAGCTTGGGAATGCCCTCGGACCCCGCCGAGATCGAGCGGCTGGTGGCCAACCCTGCCGAGATGGCGGCGCTGGCGTCGGACCCAGAGCGCGAACGCAGGCTGCGCGAGGCGATGAAGCGCGACCCCGCGATCCGCCGCCACAGCCAGCGGCTTGCCGAGGAGGCCAAAGAGCTCTTCTACCAGGAAATCACCAGGGGCGGGATCGAGGCGCACCTGACCGCGGAGGAACTCCTCCCGCTCTTCAAGGGCGTGGGTGACCTGGGCAGACGCTTCGGCTCGGACCAGGACGCCCGCGCCCACAGCGAGGAGATCGCGAATGGACTTGTCCGGCTCCTCCAGCGCTTCGCCGAAGACCCCAAGAACCGCCCCGCCTACGAACGCTTCGACCGCGAGCTGAAGGCCCAGGCCGACCGAGCCGCCGGCCCTTCAGACCGCGAGGCCCTCAGGCTCAGAATCATGGCCAGAATGTGGCAGGGCAGATGGCCGGACGACCCCTACTTCCGCATCCGTGTCGCCCACGCCAGCACCACCCGCCTCATGCGGGAGACCCTCCCAGACGACGAACCTCAATAGCACGTGACCCCTGGCCGCCTCGGCACGCCCAGCCATCGCTTGGGCGTGGGGGTCCCGGCGCCCACCCCCACGTGCGGTCCCCCGCCGCACCCTCACCCTCACTTTCGCGCGCTTGGCTCGGCGAGCACGGCGCCCGTGGTCGCGGAGGTGACGAGTGCCGCGTAGCGGGCGAGCCAGCCGCTCGTGATCTTGGGCCTCGGGGCCTTCCAGCCCTTCCGCCGCTTCGCCAGCTCGGCCCTCGTCACGTGCAACTCGATCCGCCGCCCCGGAATGTCCACCGTGATCTGGTCGCCGTCCCTCACAAAGGCCATCGGGCCGCCCGCGGCGGCCTCGGGGCTGACGTGCCCCACGCATGGCC
>Ga0194110_10002913_pt1 | contig 21452 bp, 18 predicted proteins | sample TA2Kig1200mmetaG_FD_146192 | JGI IMG/M metagenome (GOLD analysis project Ga0194110, IMG submission 146192) | Freshwater microbial communities from Lake Tanganyika, Tanzania - TA2015032 Kigoma Deep Cast 1200m | ecosystem: Environmental > Aquatic > Freshwater > Lake | place: Tanzania: Lake...
TTTTTCATATCCAATTGCAGAAATTTCTAACTCGTAAATACCGTATTGCACATTTTTTATTTCATATATTCCTTTTTCATTTGCTGCATCCCCAATTGTTGTCCCTACCAGAATAACATTCGCACCTATTACCGGTTGTGCTTTATCGCTGATTACTTTTCCTTTAATTGAATTCGTTTGGGCATATGATTTAATAGAACAGAATAAAAGCAGTAGTATAGTTAGTTTATGTGAGTAATTTATCTTCATTAACAATCCAGTTTTTACATTGGAGGTTGAGGCGGCGGATTATTAAAATCAACCACGATATTAATATTAGGTGTAATTTTATTTGGTTCAACTATTAAAGTAGCCGCTTTTGACTGATCATTATTAATACAATATATACCAACAACGTACCAATCCTTTCTATCTAATGAAAGGTTCTGAGATTTTGATTGCGCAACAACTACATATTTAAAATTGCCATATCCTAATTGGAAAATTGGTATAAAATTATTTTCAAAAGAATTATACTCGAAAGATGTTGTTCTATATGGGATTGAGTCTGCTACAAATGTCAAATTGGGCGGGAAAAAGTCATCACTTGATTGAATTGGGTTTTTGAAAACAACAAGATGAGTCCTTGTAACACCAGATGGCCAATTTCCTATAAATGTAACTTTGCCGCTAAATCCACCCGGTCCTTTTGGTTCACCAGGTTCAATTCCTTTGTCACAACTCCAAAGACTTATAATCAAAAGGAAGATAAAAATATATGATAAATGTTTATTCATTACCGCCTTGATTCTAGAACCTTGGTAAATATAGAATATTCAAGTTAAATCGCCAATATGAAATTCTGAATAAATTGGGTGATTATTTGAGTAGATTTTTTAAAATGCTATTCTTATGATAGGATATGATTATTCGGATATTTTTGAAAACAATGCACATCAAATATTTTATTATTCTGCTATTTCTTTTAAGCCTTTGTAATTTCGAATATTACTTCGCACAAGAATATATTTTTCGTCAAATCAGAATTGAACATGGGCTTTCTCAAAGCACTGTCTATAGTATAGTTCAAGATAAAAAGGGCTTTCTTTGGTTTGGTACTGCAAATGGACTTAATCGATATGATGGTTATAATTTCCAGATTTTTTCAAATGACCCACTTGATACTAATTCACTATCAGATAATGGAATTGTCTCATTGTGTGAAGACAGTGAAGGTTTTATTTGGGTCGGGACAGTTGAAGGTGTATTAAATAGATTTGATAGAAAAACCGGCACATTCAAAAGGCATCATATAACAGAAAATTTAACTATTAATGAAAAACCTAACGAAAAATTTTTTGACTTTCCATTACCATTTTCCCGAAATAGTGACAGATCAATTACTTCAATAGCTGAAGGACCAGACGACATAATTTGGATCGGTACTTGGGGTAAGGGATTAATTAAATTCAATAAGAAAAATTCTAAAACAGAACATTTTAGTTATCGTTCTTCGAATTCTGTTAACTTTAATTCAAATCGAGTAAAATCAATTGCTGTGGATCAGAATATTGTGTGGGTTGGTACAATCGGAGCCGGGTTGTATAAAGTTACTTGTTCAGATCAAAGCTATTCCTTCGAAAACTATACTTTCAATAAAAGGAACGATAAAAGTATAAGTGACAATCAAGTTGTTTCAATATATAAAGATAGGCTTGGAGATCTTTGGATTGGAACTTATAGTGGCGGTTTGAATTATTTGTCTAAAAAGAATCAAGCTTTGAACCCAAGCAGCGCTGAATTTATTAGATATCAAAATTCAGCTAGCGAGTATAAAAGTCTCTCTGGAAATTTTGTAACCTCAATTATTGAAGACAATAGAGGAAATATTTGGATTGGTACATTCGGCGGAGGAATAAACAAACTTGATTTATTTACAAAAACATTTACAAGATTTGTTCATGATCCTAACATCGCAAATTCTATATCAAAGAATGATATACTCTCATTGTATGAAGATCAATCCGGCATTATCTGGATTGGAAGTCATCTAGGAAAAGGATTAAATAAACTTGAACGTGCTACAGAAAAGTTTAAACAAGTAAATAAAAGCTTCAACAGCAAAAATGGTTTAAATGATGATGTTGTCTGGGCTTTAATGGAAGATGAAAATTCTGTGCTGTGGATCGGAACTTATAAGGGAGGATTAATCAAATGGGATCGGAAAAGAAATATTTTTACATATATTAAGAACAATGCTGAATTTAATCACATAAGAGTTATTTGCGAAGATGAAAATGGTAATTTGTTAATTGGAACTTACAGTGGAGGATTATTTATATTCGATAAAAATTCTGGAATAATAAAAAACTTTAGACATAATTCGTCCGATAGTTTGAGCATCGGAGCAGATCAGGTTCAATCAATTTTGATCGACTCCTATAATGAAAAATGGATTGGCACATTTGGAGGCGGATTAAATAAAATTCGTAATGATAAATTCACATACAATAATATCAGTTTTATAAATTATCTTAATAACCCTCTGGATCCATTCAGTTTAAGTGATAATAGAATCTACACAATCTTTGAAGACAAAGACAAAATACTATGGATTGGTACTTTTGGAGGCGGATTAAATAAGTTCGACAGAAATACAGAGCATTTCATTTCTTACAAAAACATTGTTGGTGATGAAACAAGCTTAAGTGACAACCGAATTTTAGCTATTTATGAAGACAGCAAAGGGATGTTATGGATTGGAACTTACGGAGGAGGTCTCTTAAAATTTAATAAACGTACTGAAAAATTTACAAAGTATAATAAAACAAATCGATTTAATAGCTCTGTTGTATATGGAATATTAGAAGACAATTCCCAGAATTTATGGATGAGTACTGATAATGGTTTGTTCAAATTGAATATTGTAACTGATAATATTACCCAATATGACCTTCATGATGGATTACAAAGTTTAGAGTTCAGCGGAGGTGCATACTATAAATCTAAAAGCGGAGAAATGTTTTTTGGTGGAATAAACGGATTAAATCATTTTTTCCCCAATAGAGTTAAAGATAACTATTTTGTTCCGCAAGTTGTTATTAGTTCAATTAGAATTTTTAACGAGGTAATAAATGGAGATAGAGATACAATCAACGTCCCATTTAATGAAAATTTAATTTCGATAGAATTTGCTTCATTAGACTATACTAATCCACATGATAATCAATACGCTTATTTTTTAGAAGGATTTGATGAGAGTTGGCATTATGTTGATTCGAGAAGAAGAATTGCAAACTATACTAATCTTTCTCCGGGAGAGTACATTTTTTATGTGCGCGGTTCTAATAATGATGGTGTTTGGAATAATATTGGGACGAAACTGTTTATCATTATCTCTCCGCCATTCTGGCAAACCTGGTGGTTTGTTTTATTGCTTGTATTAACTATTGCTTTTATTATTTATTATCTCAGTACGATGAGATTTAGAAATCTCTTAACTATAGAAAAAATTAAAAGTAAATTATCTGCCGATTTGCATGATAATATTGGTTCAGGGCTTACAGAGATTTCCATTCTTAGTGAACTTGCTTCTTATGAATTAGAATCAAAATCAGAAGATTCATCAGTCAAACTAAAATCAATAAGCGAAAAAGCGAGAACACTGATTGATAATATGAGCGATATAGTTTGGATGGTTAATCCTCAGCGTGATTCGCTTTATCATTTAATTCTACGACTTAAAGACACATACAGCGATCTGTTTAATTCAATGGGAATTTCCTTTGGCACAGTTAACTTAGAAAAATTTTCCACAATAAAACTTCCAATGGACTATAAGCAAAATCTTTTTTTGATTTTTAAGGAAGCGGTTAATAACGCAGTTAAACATAGCAACTGCAAAAAAATTACTCTTGAAGCAAACTTAAATAAAGATTTATTAGAGCTTACTTTGTCTGATGATGGCAAGGGAATGGAGTTGGATAAAATTAATTATGGAAACGGAATATTAAATATGAAAAGCAGAACAAAAATATTGGGTGGAAATCTTCAAGTAATTTCGTCCTCACAAGGAACAACAATTGTCTTTTCAGGAAAGATTAATAACAAATCGAAAACAAATTATTAGCAATTTCATTCTTGCAGCAGCTCAATCATATTTCTATAATATTAACTATAACATTTCCAACAAAAAAGAATTAACTTAAGATAGTTATTAAAATATTCTTTTCTATGATCAAAGTAGCAATCATTGAAGATAATACAACAATTAGAGAAGGACTGGCTGCTTTAATTAACGGGACTCCAGATTACAGCTGTGTTGGTTCATATCCCGATTGCGAATCTTTTCTTCAGAAACTTCCACAACTCGATACCAATATTGTCCTTATGGATATTGGCTTGCCCGGTATGAGCGGCATTGAGGGAATAACTCGCGCAAAAAAAATAAAACCGTATCTAAATATTTTGATGTTAACTGTTTATGAAGACAGCCAATCAATTTTTAAAGCTCTTTGCGCTGGCGCAAGCGGATATTTAGTAAAAAAAACACCTCCATCAAGATTGCTTGACGCTATTAAAGACGCTTATGAAGGCGGTGCCCCGATGAGCTCACTTATTGCACGCCAGGTAATTACTCTTTTTCAACGAACAGTAACTCCACAAAATGTTGAAGAAGACCTCGTACTTTCTACAAGAGAAAAAGAAGTTCTTACTTCCCTTGCTGATGGAAATAATTACCAAAATATAGCCGATAGACTTTTTATTAGTGTTGATACCGTACGCCATCATATCAGAAATATATACCGGAAACTTCATGTTCATTCCCAATCCGAAGCAGTTGCAAAAGCAATAAGAAAAGGAATTATTTAACGTTTAATTTATCAACTGCATATTCATGTAGGTTAAGACAATTTTTTATCTCTTTAGTGCAAAAAACGACACATCTGTGCTGTTGATATATCACTTCCCTTTAATTATTTAGAACTCAGATTCTTATTAACATTAAAAGTGGTTGTATAAGAGGGGAATACAGCTTAAAAATTAATAATAATTGGAGGGGAAATGGAAAACATAACAAATAAAGTCAGCAATCCTATAGCAGAACTAGTAAGCGATGATATTTATTGTCTTCTTACCAGCAGAGGATTAATAGACGAAAAATCAGTACGGGATTATATTATAAGAAAAAAATTTAAAAGCTTAAGGTCTCAAAAAATAAGTGCCAGCAATGCAATTGAGTCTTTAAGAAATGAATATCCGTATCTGCAGTTTGATACAATTAGAAAGATAGTATACCAGCCCAAAAATTAAAAACACATCCTCATTGAAAACAAGCCAGAGTTTTAATATTTAAAGCTCTGGCTCTCTTCAAAAGCAAAAGAATCTCTTAGGCAAATTCATAATTTTTCTTATTTTTACCATAAAATTTCGGTATCATTTGAACCCCATTATTTATTGATATGCTTGATATAATCTATCATTTAATTTCATACAATTATAAAATTCATTCAGTATTTTTTTCATTGAACTAAAACAATAATAAATTAGGAGTAACTATGCTTGATGGTCTCTTTTGGTTTGTTCCGATAGCTTCTATATCAGCTCTCTTTTTTGCCTATCTGTTTTTCAAACAAATGATGAAAGAAAGCGAAGGTACAGAACGAATGGCAATTATTGCACAACATGTTCGTTCCGGGGCAATGGCTTATTTGAAACAACAATATAAAGTAGTCGGTTATTTTTTCATTGGACTAACATTATTTTTTGCATTTCTTGCCTATGGTTTGAAAGTTCAAAATCCGTGGGTTCCTTTTGCATTTTTAACCGGCGGTTTCTTCTCTGGTCTTGCTGGATTCTTCGGAATGAAAACAGCAACCTATGCATCTGCTCGTACTGCCAATGCAGCTAAAGATTCTTTAAATAAAGGATTAAAAGTTGCTTTCCGTAGTGGTGCAGTAATGGGTCTCGTTGTGGTTGGGTTGGGGCTTTTAGATATCTCAATTTGGTTTTTGATAATGAATGCAGTTTATCCTTGGGAATTAAACGAAGGACATAATCTTATTATAATTACTACAACAATGCTTACATTTGGTATGGGCGCATCAACACAAGCATTGTTTGCACGTGTTGGCGGAGGAATTTTTACAAAAGCCGCAGATGTTGGTGCTGATTTAGTTGGAAAAGTTGAAGCCGGGATTCCTGAAGACGATCCTAGAAATCCAGCAACAATTGCTGATAATGTTGGTGACAATGTTGGAGATGTAGCCGGAATGGGTGCAGATTTGTATGAATCTTACTGCGGTTCAATTCTCGCTACAGCGGCTTTAGGTTCCGCAGCATTTATTGATAATCCATCACTTCAATTTAAATCAGTTTTAGCACCAATGTTAATTGCAGCAATTGGAATTGTTCTTTCAATAGTTGGAATTTATGCAGTTAGGACTAAAGAAGATGCTAAACTTGGCGATTTACTAAAATCACTTTCTCGCGGTATTAATTTTAGTTCAATATTAATTGTGATATTCTCTTATTTAATTGTTCATTTATTAGGATTTGATAATGCACTTGGAATTTGGGGAGCAATTGTAGTCGGACTTATTTCCGGAATTGTTATTGGAAAAGCCACTGAGTACTACACTGCATATGAATATAAACCAACTCAATCTGTTGCCAATAATGCAAAAACTGGTCCGGCAACAGTGATTATTTCCGGACTTGGTGTTGGTATGCTATCAACTGCAATTCCGGTATTGTCAATTGGTGTTGCAATTATGCTGGCATTCTTATTCGCATCTGGATTTGATTTAGCAAATATGAATATGGGACTTTATGGAATTGGTATTGCAGCAGTTGGAATGCTTTCAACTCTTGGCATTACTTTAGCAACAGACGCTTATGGACCAATTGCAGATAATGCCGGCGGTAATGCTGAAATGAGCGGACTTGGAAAAGAGGTAAGAAAGAAAACTGATGCACTTGATTCGCTTGGCAACACTACTGCAGCAACTGGAAAAGGATTTGCAATTGGTTCTGCAGCATTAACGGCGCTTGCTCTTCTTGCTTCATTTATTGAAGAAGTTAAAATAGCATTAATCCGAGCTGGCGATGAATTTTTAGAACTTGGTAATGGTGTAATGATAGAAACAAAAAAAGCTAGTATAATTGATTTAGTTGAATACTATGATATTAATTTGATGAATCCAAAAGTATTGATTGGATTGTTTATTGGCTCGATGATGGCATTCTTATTCTGTGGATTAACAATGAATGCAGTTGGACGTGCAGCTTCAAAAATGGTTGATGAAGTAAGAAGACAGTTTAAAGAAATAACCGGAATTCTTGAAGGCAAAGCTGAACCGGATTATGCACGTTGCGTTGAAATTTCTACAAAAGGTGCTCAAGTCGAAATGATTCTTCCTTCTAGCTTGGCTATTGCAGTTCCAATTATCACTGGATTGATTTTTGGAGTTGCCGGTGTAATGGGATTATTGACTGGTTGTTTAGCAAGTGGATTTGTACTTGCTATATTTATGGCAAATTCTGGTGGTGCTTGGGATAATGCAAAAAAATATATTGAAGAAGGTCATTTGGGAGGTAAAGGATCAGACAGCCATAAAGCAGCAGTTATTGGCGATACTGTTGGTGATCCTTTCAAAGATACATCTGGACCAAGTTTAAACATATTAATAAAACTAATGAGTATGGTTGCTATCGTTATGTCGGGATTTATTGTTGTATATAATTTGCTTTAATAAATAGAGGTGTAAAAAATGAAAAGGTTGTTTGCCTTATTACTTATTTGTCTAAGTAGTTATGTAGTTGCTCAGCATGAAACCGAAACCAGTTCTTCTGTACCGGAGTTAACTTCGTATCATGATGTGATTTATAAAATGTGGCATAATGGTTGGCCAGAAAAGGATATTCCACTTTTGAAATCACTAGCAAATGATGTAAAAGATGGATATAGTAAAATCAAAAATGTTAAGCTATCAGGAATTTTACGAGACAAAAAAGAAAACTGGGAGAAAGGTGTTATAAAATTAGGAGACTATGTTGAAGAATATTTATCTACTTCATCAAAAAATGATTCTGTTGGTTTGTTGAATGCTACTGAAAAGCTCCACACACAATATGAAATGCTGGTTAGAGTAATAAGACCCGTTATGAAGGAAGTAGATGAATTCCATCAAGTTCTTTATATGCTTTATCATTACTATTTACCAGAGTACAATTATGAAATGATTAAGCAGTCGGTGCTCGGGTTGAAGGCAAAATTTGAAACACTTGAAAAAGCTGAACTCCCAAAAAGACATGAATCAAAAAAAGAAAAATTTCTTGAAGCAAGAAATGAACTTGGAATGTCAGTTGCTAATTTTAATGTAATTGTAATGAAAGGTGATAACAAAGAATTGATAAGTGCGGCTGCTGAAATACTTCATTCAAAATATGAAGCGCTTGAAGGGATTTTTAAGTAATCTATTTTGGGGGCTGAATCGCCCCCATTTTTTTATTTATCTTCAACGCAGCTACAATTAACATCCAGTCTTGCTTTTTGAAATGCTTCTCTCCCTTCTTTAAAAGAAAACCATGCAATTAATAAAGCACCAAGGGAATCAATTCCACCAAATTTTGTTAATTCATATCCTACACTTGCCATTAATAATACTAAAGAAAGGTATAAACATGTTTTAGTGCAATTAGCATCTGCAATAATTGCATTCGAATTTAATGCATTTCCAACTTTTAGTTTGTAGTGGATTAAGATCCACATTGTGAAAATAGAGATACTTGATATTACAATTCCCCAGAAAGTTGTATCAGGTTTATGCGCTGTTGAAAAATTATAAATTGAAGTTATAACCAAACCAATTGTTAAAACATAAAAACCGCTCCCAGTAATTCTAAGAGCGGTTTTTTCAAATTTATCTCTGTGTATTTCACCAGAAGTCCTAATTCGTAAAATCATGTGCCAAATCCCAATACCCGAAATTACTTCTACAAATGAATCAACTCCAAATCCAAACAGTGATAATGTTTCATCCTCGAGTCCCAGTATTACTGAGAATGTCCCTTCGACCAAATTATAAATTACAGTTATAACCGCAAGAGCAAATGCAAATTTGTAGTATTTAACATTTGACACAAAATTTCTTTCACCAAAATTATCAGCCATATCTCTGCATATCATAAATACTTGAGATTATTGGAATAAGGATTGCAAAAAATGCTATTATTCCTACAACAATTAAAACAAGCATTATTATTATAAGGATTTTTATAATTCGATAATATTTTGCTTGAAGCTCAAATCCAATTCTTAATGCTTGAGAGCTGTTTGTAGTTTTGAATATTTCAAACTGATCTGCAGATTCACGCATTCTCATTCCAATGAAAATGTAAGGGATGCCAACTATCGCACCAACAATTGAAAGGCAACTAATGGCTCCATAGATGATAATAAACATTCCAACGAATCTCATATCTTTTACCATCTGCAAAAATGTCATTTGAAACATTGTTGGCGGAATGATTGTCGGCTCGGTGTTTGGCGGGGAATCTAAATTAATATTATCAAGGTGATCCATGTATTTCTCCTATTCATATTTAGAAGTAAATTAATTCTTAATAGTAATTTGTGAAATTACTTAACAAATTACATCAACTTTATTTAATATTATTTAATGACTCGGCAACCGCAATAATTGTTTTGTCTAAATCCTCTTTAGAATGAGCAGATGAAACAAAAAAAGCTTCAAACTGAGCCGGAGGGAAGTAAATTCCCTTTGATAGCATCTCATTAAAAAATTTTCCAAATAACTTTGTATCAGATTTTACAGCGGTGTTGTAATCTATAACGGGTTCTTCTGTAAAGAATAAAGTCATCATCGATCCGACACGATTAAGCTGGTAACTTTTTCCAGTTGCTTTAATTGCCCTCATTATTCCATTTTCTAAGTAGGAGGATTTTTCTTCTAAGACATTATATATCTGAGGATTCTCTTTAATATAATTCAGTGCAGCAAAGCCGGCACTCATAGCAAGAGGATTGCCGCTCAATGTTCCGGCTTGGTAAACCGGTCCATTTGGAGAAATGATTTCCATTATTTCTTTTTTTCCGCCGTAAGCACCTACTGGCAATCCACCGCCTATTATTTTTCCAAAAGTTGTAAGATCAGGTGTAACTCCAAGAATTTCTTGAGCGCCGCCTTTTGCGAGTCTAAATCCAGTCATTACTTCATCAAAGATTAATATTATTTTTTCCTCATTACATATTGAGCGCAGTTTTTTGATAAATAAATCGTTAGATCGGATGGTCCCCATGTTTCCAACAACTGGCTCAATAATTATCGCAGCAATTTCATTTTTATTTTTAACTACTAGATTTTTTACAGATTCTATACTGTTTAAATCGGCGACCAAAGTATCTGCAGCATTACCTTTGGTTACACCGGGAGATGTAGGTACTCCGAATGTAAGTGCACCGCTTCCAGCTTTAATCAAAAAGAAATCTCCGTGACCATGATAACAGCCTTCGAATTTTATTATTTTTTCTTTGTTTGTAAACCCACGAGCAGCTCTGATTGCACTCATAGTTGCTTCTGTTCCGCTGTTGACCATTCTTACCATTTCGATTGAAGGAACTAAATCGCAAATCAACTTAGCCATTTCAACTTCTATTTCTGTCGGGGCACCGAAACTTGTTCCTGATTCTATGGCTGTTAATAATGCTTCTTTAATGAAGGATGGATTATGACCAAAGAGATGCGGTCCCCAGCTACCGATAAAATCAATATATTCATTTCCATCTACATCATATATCTTTGAGCCAATTCCTTTAGAAATAAATCTTGGCGTTCCTCCGACTGATTTGAAGGCTCGGACTGGAGAGTTTACTCCCCCTGGAATATAATTTTTAGCCTCTTCAAATAAATTTTTACTCTTTAATGTATTCAAATCATCTCCATCTTAGAAAAAGATTAATTATTGTCTAAAAATTTTGCAACATCTTTTGCAAAATATGTCAAAATCATATCAGCGCCAGCACGCTTAATTGCAATCAATGACTCAATCATAACACGTTCTTCATCAATCCAATTATTTTTTCCAGCGGCTTTTATCATCGCATACTCACCGCTAACTTGATAAGCAGCAGTTGGCATTCCAAATTTTTCCTTCACTCTATAAATGATATCCAAGTATGCACCGGCTGGTTTTACCATTATCATATCTGCACCCTCTTCAACATCGCTTTCGGCTTCTCTTAATGCTTCATTGCAGTTTGCAATATCCATTTGATGAGAACGGCGGTCTCCGAATGCCGGAGCTGATTCTGCAGCGTCTCGGAAAGGACCATAAAATCCTGATGCATATTTTACAGCATAACTCATTATTGGTATATTTTGGAATCCCTTGTAATCTAATGCTTTGCGGATTGCATAAACACGTCCATCCATCATATCTGAAGGAGCGATAATATCTGCGCCGGCTTCTGCATGTGATACAGCTTCCTTTGCGAGTAATGAAACAGTTTTATCATTTAAAATATTTTCTCCTTGTAATACTCCGCAGTGACCATGCGAGGTATATTCGCATAGGCATACATCAGTAATAATTAAAAGTTTTTTTACATTTACTTTTATTGCTCTAATTGCTTGTTGAATAATTCCATTTGGGTCAAATGCACCGGAACCAACTTCATCTTTATGATTAGGAATGCCAAATAGAATAACTGCGGGAATACCGAGAGATTCAACTTCTTTACATTCTTCTACGACAAGATCTACAGACATTTGAAAAACGCCCGGCATAGATTTCACTTCTTTCTTTATTTTTTCTCCTGGTACAACAAACAGCGGATAAATCAAATCATTTTTTGTTAATGATGTTTCTCTTACCAGATCACGCATAAGAGGATTTAATCTTAATCGTCTTAATCGTTTTGTTGGATACTGGGCCATGATCATCTCCTATTTAAATTAATTGTATCATACGTAAATTAGAATATCATGACACAAAATTTTTAATTTTGTGAAAAACCACTTCGGAATTCTTTACGCAATCGCCGACCGAAATTCCGCCTCGAAAATTTCCACTAATAAAAATACCGGGATTATTTTTTTCGAATTTATCGAAATAATCTTCGTGTTCAATATATCCAATATTATACTGAGGAATAGCTTTAGTCCAGAATCGTTCTTTAATAAATATTGGATCCGCAATTATTTTCATAATGGACTTAAATTCATGAAGCACTTGATTAAATAATTTTTCTTTTTCAATTTCAAAAAGATGAGGTGCACGCGCTCCGCCAATAAACAAAGTAAAAGCAGCCATGTTTTCATCGCAACGGTTTGGAAAAATTATAGAACTCCAAATTGCACCGAGAAAACTTCTTTTTTCTTTAGATGGAATTAAAAATCCAAATCCATCTAATGTTTGACCGATGTCTTTCTTTTTGAAACCTAAGTACAAAACCATAACGGGAGGATAATATATTTCGCTAGAATGTTTTTGAAATTCTTTATCTAAGTTGTAGAATACTGTTGCCGCGGAATCAACCGGAAGTGTTGATATAACAATATCAGAATTCATATCGAATGTGTTGTTGTCTTTTTGATATTCTATAATCCATCCAAAATCATTTCTTTTAACATTTGTAACGGAACAGTTAAAATAAATTTTGTTATTCATTTTTTGTTCAATTGCTTTTGGGAAAGACTGCATGCCACTCTTAAAGGAAAACATTTTTGCATTTTGTTTGGATTGTTCGGCTCTCTTTTTTCTTTCACGAGCTCCTTTAATCATTCCTTTGACAAGTCCGCCATATATTTCTTCTAATCTATATAATTTTGGGAATGCAGATTTAACACTTAGCTTTTCTGGATCACCGGCGAAAACACCACTTACAAATGGATCAATAGCATAATCTAAAAATTCTTGTCCTAATCTTCTTTTTACGAATTGAGCAATGCTTTGATAATAACCGTCATTTGATTTTCCAATAAATGGCTCCGCTATTACACGGAACTTAGCTTTTGTAGAAAAAAGTTTCGTTTTTAAAAAAGCACGGGGCGAAGTTGGAAGTGGATGTAATTCATCATGTTTTAAAATATATCTTTTATTAGAAGACTCGTTAGCATAAATTATTTCATCTGCAATTCCAATTTCATCAGCAAGCTTGCGAATAAGAGGAGTTGTTTCTAATCCGGAGTTCGGTCCATAGTCAATTAAAAATTTTTCTTGGAAAAAAGTTTCCATTGTACCGCCAGCTTCACCTTTCTGCTCAATAACATAAACATCATAACCATCTTTCTGCAGCCAATAAGCAGTAGCCAATCCAGAAATCCCAGCTCCTAAAATTGTGACTTTCTTTTTCACAAATGTTCCAATACTAATTCTTTTAGTGCTTCTATAAAAATTGGCGAGTCATTCAATCCAGTCATTACAAAATAATTTTCAATTCCTACTTCTTCGGCAATATGTCTGTATTCTATGTCTAGCTCGAATAAAGTTTCAACATGATCCGAGACAAAGCTGATTGGAATAATTAGTAAATGTTTGTGTCCTTTCACTGAAAGTTCTTTAATCATTGATTCTGTTGAAGGCTCAAGCCATTTCATCGGCCCTACTTTGCTTTGATAGCATAAATAATGTTGATGACTATAATTTCTTTCTATCAATACTTCTCTTACAGTCTCGGAGATCTGGTCGCTGTATGGATCACCTTTTTTGACTAAGCTAATCGGTGTTCCATGAGCACTGAATACTAATTGAACATTATTTCGAACATCTTCTGGAAATCTTAAAAGTGTTTCATCAATTCTTTTATTTAAAGCATCAATATATTTTCGATGAGTAAAATAATTTTTAATGTAAATCAGTTTTAATTCATCATCTTTATAATGTCTATTCCACTCATTAAATGAAGATCCAGTTGTTGTTATTGAGTAATGAGGATAAAGAGGAAGTAAAATTATTTTGTCGTAATTCTTTTTTTCTATTATTGCTGCTGTTTCTTTAATGGACGGTTTCCAATAACGCATCGCAGTAAATACATTAATTGAAGCTGAAGTTTTACTTAATTCATCTTCGAGCAAAACACGCTGTACTTCTGTCCATTTATTAATTGGAGAATTTCCGCCAATCAGTTTATATTCTTCAGCAACTTTAGGGGCTCTGCTTTTAGAAATAATTTTAGCAAAGTATTCTTGTCCGAATGGTATTTTAAATATATCCGGGTCGCTGAATAAATTATACAAGAATGGCTGAATCGCATTTAATGAATCCGGTCCGCCTAGATTTAGTAATACAACTGCAAATTTATTTTTTAACATTTTTGTTAAATCGTCCTGGAATATTTTGCTTTATCTTCTTTTCGTTCAATGTAGCCATCGAAATTCATTGCTATATTTCTTATTAACAATCGCCCCATTTCTGTAATAGTCATTTTATCGTTATCTATCTTCACCAGTTCATCATCAATAAAATCTTTCAACTGCTCGATTCCGTATTTAAAATAATCTCTAAATGTAATGTTGAACTTCTTTTCTACTACAGAAAAATCCAATTCAAAATCACACATAATTTTGGTTATCACAAATCGACGCAAGATATCATCTTCATTCATTTCAAAACCTCGTTCGATTGGGAAAAGTGAATTATCAAGGGCGGAAGAGTATTCTTTTTCATTTCTATGATTTTGAGCATATACATTTCCAATTTGACTTATACTTGTTATTCCGAGCGCATACAAATTAGTTCCAGCATGAGTACTGTAACCTTGAAAATTTCTGTAAAGTTTTTTTTGCGATAGCGCAACAGCGAGGTCATCTTCAGGTTTTGCAAAGTGATCCATGCCAATGAATACATATCCGGCTCCAGTCAATTTTTCAATTGTCATTTTTAGGATTGATAATTTCTCTTCAGGGCTTGGTAAGTCGGCAGCATTAATCAGTTGCATGTGCTTTTTCATCCAAGGAACATGAGCATAATTAAAAACTGCAATTCTATCAGGAGAAATATCGATTATTGCATCAACTGTTTTTGAGAATGAATCAACCGATTGAAAAGGCAAACCATAAATAAGGTCAAGGTTAAAACTGAGAAATCCGAGTTCTCTTATCCATTCTATAACTTGTCTTGTCATATCTTCAGGTTGAATTCTGTTAACAGAGTTTTGTACTTGCTCATCAAAATCTTGAACACCCATACTAATTCTATTAAACCCTCCGTCGCGAAGTGCTTCAAGATGTTCTTTCGTTAAACCGCGGGGATCAATTTCACAGCCATTTTCTGGATTGGATTTAAATTCAAAGTTAGAATTGATAAATGAAATTAAATCAGAAATTTCATCAGGATTTAAGTGAGTTGGTGTTCCGCCTCCCCAGTGAAGTTGAACTACTTTTCTATCATTGCTTAAATATTTTTTTAATAGCGAGATTTCTTTTTTGATGTATTGAACGTATTCATTTATTCTATTTCGATTGCGGGAGATAATCATATTGCAGCCGCAGAAATAACAAAGTGTATCGCAAAATGGAATGTGAAAGTATAAAGAAAGGTCGGGAGGATTGACATCCTGATTGGTTCTAATAATTTCATCGAGAAATTTTTTTGAATTAAATCCATCGTGAAAATGAGGCGCAGTAGGATAACTTGTATATCGCGGTCCGGGTTTATCGTATTTTTTTATTAATTCTAAATCAATATTAAACATAATTTATCTCAGTGAAATCTTTTACTTTCTTCTTTAACGGTGTTTACTAAAAACTTTGCATATTCCGGCGAAACATCAGGAAGAATCCCGTGCCCAAGATTAAAAACATGTCCGCTTCCATTTCCAAATGACTCTAATATTTTAATCGTCTCGAATTTTATCTTTTCTTTATTTGCATATAGTATTGTTGGATCTAAATTTCCTTGAAGAGCGACCTTGTTTCCTATATTATTTTTTACTTCGCCAATATTCATTGTCCAATCAATTCCAATTACATCGGCGCCAGAGTTTGCAAGCTCGTTGAGGTTGTGATGAACTCCTTTTGCGAAAATAATCACGGGCTCATCGTTACGTTTAATTTTGGAAATTATTTTTATGATATATTCTAAAGAAAATTCTAAAAAGTTATGAGGAGATAAAATTCCACCCCATGTGTCGAAAATTTGAACTGCGTTTACACCGGCTTCAATTTTAGCTGACAAATAATCTGCGATAGAATCAGCTAATTTGTTCAACATATCATGTGCAGCTTTTGGTTGGTTGTAGATAAATTTTTTAATCTCTGAGAAATTTTTAGATCCGCCGCCCTCAACCATATAAGTTAATAACGTCCACGGCGAACCGGAAAAACCAATTAATGGAACCCTTCCGGCTAATTCTTTTTTTGTCATACTGACTGCATCGAGAACATATTTTAAATTTTTATAAGGATCTACGGGATTAAACTTATTAACATCATCAGCATTCCGAATTGGGTCAAAAAGTTTTGGACCTTTACTTTCTATCATTTCTAATTTCATTCCCATTGCTTCAGGAATTACTAGTATGTCCGAAAAAAGAATTGCTGCATCTACACCAATAATATCGATTGGCTGAATAGTTAGTTCTGCAGCAAGTTCTGGTGTCTTGCACATTGTTAGAAAATCTGATCTATTTCTAACTGCCATATACTCTGGCAAATATCTACCAGCTTGACGCATAATCCAAACCGGGGTTCGTTCAACGGGAAGTTTTTTGCATGCCCTCAAAAAAAGGTCGTTTCTAAGTTCAGTCATTAGATCTCCAGTTAGAATTTGTAATAATATTCTCATAATAATGGACGATTTCATTTGAAATATTTTCTAAAGTTGAAATTGTTGGTACTATGTCAACTTTTACTCCCTTAGAATTTATTTCGATCTCTGTTGTTTTTCCCATAGCACAAATAATGCTATCAGAAAAATATTGAGTAGGATTATCCAATTGGAAAATTGATAAATAATTTTTAAACGAAGATGGACTAGTAAAAATGAAAATATTAGGCCGATTATTTTTTACAAAGCTAAATTCATCGTAGCAAATATTCATGTCATTTTCAACAACATCGTAGATTGGAATGGTGTAAACAAGCGCGCCAAGTTTAATTAATTCCTCTGATAAAATTTTACTTGATATTTTTGAGCCGGGGATTAATATTCTTTTATTTGACAATTCAATGCTAGAAAGTAAATCAATTAATCCATCAGCACTATAAGTTTCTGGCATTAAGCTGACATTCAGCCCAAATTTTTTACACACTTCTTCTGTTTTTTCACCAACAACAACGATTTTACATTTTTGAATTTCATAATTGAATTGAGATACATGATCCATAAAAATCCGAACAGCAGAAGCTGATGTGAAAATTAGAAAATCAAATACTTTCTGAGCACTTAAAATTTCTTTTAATTCTGGATTTGGTTTTAATGGAACAATTTTAATAGTCGGCAGAAAAATTAATTTTGCATTAAGGTCTATCAGTTTTTTAACGGAATTGATAGAACTATTGCGGTCTTTTGTAACAAGAATTGATTTATTTATTAATAAATTCACTACGATCTACTTTGTTTAAAAATATCAGAGAGAATTTGTGACGCCCCAGCTTCCAATAACTGCCTTGCCAATTTTTCACCAAGTTTTTCTGGCTCTTTTATTGAACCAAGTAATTTTTTTCTAAAAGTAATGCTTCCGTCAATTGAGCCAACAACTGCATCTAAAGATAATCCGCTTTTTGTAATAGAGGCATACGCACCGATTGGTACCTGACATCCTCCCTCAAGTTTCTTTAATAAAGCCCGTTCAGCCCTTACTGCAATTGAAGTTGGTTCATGATGAATTTTTTTGATTGCGGTTAATACGGTTTTATTCCCCCTCTTAATTTCTATGCCCAAAGCACCTTGCCCTACAGCCGGGAGCATTTGACTAATAGGAATCACCGAAGAGACATATTTATTCAACTTCAATCTTTCAACTCCAGCCCTAGCAAGAATTATTGCATCCCAACCTGATTGTAAAAATTTATTTATTCTCGTTGGAACATTTCCACGAAGCTCTTCGGTAGTTATGTCGGGTCGAACATGAAGAAGCTGTGAACTTCTTCGTAAAGAACCGGTTGCAACAACAGCATTTTCAGGAAGATCCATTATCTTGATTTTCTTCTTTCTCCCAATTAAAACATCTTGTGCGGCATAGCGCTTTGTAACCGCACCAAGCATTAAACCATCGGGAAGTTTTGTGGGTAAATCTTTCAAGCTGTGTACTGCTATATCAATTGAACCATTTAGTAATTCATTTTCTAGTTCTTTTGTGAAAAGTCCTTTATCACCAATTTTTGATAATGAGGTATCAAGAATTTTATCACCTTTAGTAGAAATTATTTTGATTTCTACATTAAGATTTTTGCTTTTTCTCTCTAATTCTTTTTTTACAACAGTCGCTTGCCATAATGCAAGGTCGCTGCCGCGAGTGCCAATAATTAAAACGTTTTTATTCAAATTTTTCCTTTAGATTATTCTCATCATTATTTGCTTTGCCGTTGGTTTTGTTTTCTAAATTGAAGAGTTCGTTAAGAAGGATTGTGTTGGTAATTACTTCTTTTGCTTTAGTTCCCGATTCAGCATACTCTCTGAGTTTCACAGTTGGGTTGTGGAGAATTCTGCCAATCAATCTTTTGGACATATCTTCGATTTTTTCAAAATCTTCAATGCTAACTTTATGTTTTAGCTTATCAAGTTCGTCGTTTCTTATTTCATCAAAGAAATTTCTAAGCGATTTAATTGTTGGAACAACGTCAAGTGTGTTGTACCATCCAAAAAAGCTGACCATTTCATTCATAATAATTTTCAGAACAAACGGTATTTGTTCAATTCGTTTCTGCATATTCTGCTGGACAATAATGTTAAGAGAATCCATATCATGATAAAAAACGTTTTCTAGTTCACCCACTTTTGGATCAATATCTCGCGGTACAGCAATATCCATTATTACAATAGGTGTTCCTTTTCTTTTATTTATCGCAGTGTTAATTTCCTCAAAACTAATAATTTGAGATTCAGAACTTGTTGCGCTTATAATAATATCAAACTGATGAAGAAACTCACTCAATTTATCGAATGGAACAACCTGACTATTAACTTTTTTTGATAGTTCTTCAGCTCGACTCAATGTTCTATTAGCAACAAAAAGTTTCCCAATTAATTTATCTCTTAAGTGGATTGCCGCAAGCTCACCAGTTTCCCCAGCGCCAATAACTAACGCAGATTTTTTATTTAAGTTAGCAAATATTTTTTCTACAACTTGAACAGCTGCATAACTTACGGTTACAGCTCCTTCACATATCGTAGTTTCTTTTATTGTTTTTTTGCCAATTTTTAATGCAGCTTCAAAAATTTTTTGAGTTATCGTTCCGGCAAATTCATGGCTCAAAGCAAATTCAAACGAACTTTTTATTTGCCCTAATATTTGGCTATCGCCAACGACCATTGATTCAATTCCAGATGCAACAGAAAATAAATGTTTAATTGCACCACATGAAAAGTATACAGAAAAGTTATTTTTACTAATTCCATCAACTTTTTTGAATTCGAGAAGCTGATCGATAATTGGAGTTATATCAATTTTATTCTCTGTAGGAAATCCATAAATTTCAGTTCTATTACACGTCGAAACTATTACGCCTTCTGATAAATAGATTCCTTTTAAAACCGAAATAAATTTTTCAGTTTCATCGGCAGATAAATGAAGTGATTCCAGAACTCCAACCGAAGAAGTTTTGTGATTTATAGAAATACAGACGAAATTCATTTTTTACTTTTCAATAAAACGAATGAAATGTTTTTGCCAATGTGTTTGTAATTATTAATGATGCTATGGCAATAACAAATCCAATCAGTGAATAACTAATAATTTTTTTTCCAAACCAATTGGAAACAAATCTTTTAATAAATCCATATCCATAGACAAGCCATACTAAAATAGTCCCAATCAATTTTGGATCAGCATAACTAAAATTTGGGAATGCATCCGGCAGCCAAATAAATCCCATTGCAATTGAAATAGTTAATAAAACGAAACCGATAACAGCAGAATATAAACTTAACTTTTCAAGTATGTCTAAACTGGGGAGTCTATTAAAAAGCAATCCGAATTTTTTTGTTTTCAAATTTTTATATAGAAGTAGATAAAGAATTCCATAAACTGCAGAGAGAGTAAAGCCCGAATATCCTAAAATCGCATTAATAACATGAAGTCCCAGCATTCGATCCCTAAGCACATCTGGAACAACATATACCTCCTCAATAAGCATTGAGGAAATGAATTGAAACAAAAATGCAAATGCTAGAATAAGCCAGCCAGTAGCTCGGATATCTGTTATTAATTCTAAAACAAAATAAATAAAGCATAATGAAAGTGCTAATAGCGAAAAAATTTCAAATTTATTTGTTATTGGCGGATGATCATAGTTAATTGTTCTTAATACAATATAAAATGAGTGGATCAAAATTGTAATTAATACAAGTAATCTTTTTGAATCATACAGCCATTTCTTTTGAAAATAGAAATCAGCTAAATAAAAAATCAGGCCAATGGCATAGCTGAACGGGAGTAACACATTGAGTATTATTATTATGGACATCTTTTGCTAAAAAAATTATTTGTGTCCTAAAAATAGAAAAATACTCCCACTTTTTCTTTGATTATACTTTCATATTTCTAGTTAAAACAACCAGAATAGTTGAGTTTTTTATTAAAAATAGAGGATCCCTTATTAACAATTGATGCATAACTTTTATAGATTGCAGCTAAAATAAATTGGAGGGAAAATGGAATATGTTTTTCTTGGGAGAACCGGTTTAAAGGTAAGTAAAATTTGTTTAGGCACAATGAATTTTGGTCCATATACAAGCGAAACAGAAAGTTTTAAAATAATGAACCGTTCCCTAGAACTTGGAATAAATTTTTTTGACACTGCAAATGTTTATGGCTGGGATTTAGGTGTTGGGGTAACAGAAAAAATTATTGGTAAATGGTTCGCAGAAGATAAAAGCAAAAGGGAACAAATTGTTTTAGCAACTAAAGTATATGGTAAAATGGGTGATAAACCAAATGAATCAAAATTATCAGCTTACCACATAAAAAATGCATGTGAAGAAAGTTTAAAAAGACTGCAAACAGATCACATCGATCTCTATCAAATGCATCACATTGACAGAAACACACCATGGGAAGAAATTTTTCAAGCAATGGAACAGTTAGTCCGAGAGGGGAAGATTTTGTATGTTGGCAGCAGTAATTTTGCTGCATGGAATTTAGCCGATGCATTTTACAAAGATAAAGAAAGAAATTTTCTTGGAATTGTATCTGAACAAAGTATTTACAGTCTGAGAAATCGCAATATTGAATTGGAAGTAATTCCAGCATGCAAAGCTTTTGGAATTGGATTAATTCCCTGGAGTCC